>Ga0207416_1000155_pt1 | contig 124759 bp, 132 predicted proteins | sample PaiPotPPM11metaG_FD_184107 | JGI IMG/M metagenome (GOLD analysis project Ga0207416, IMG submission 184107) | Iron sulfur acid spring bacterial and archeal communities from Banff, Canada, to study Microbial Dark Matter (Phase II) - Paint Pots PPM... ... | reverse complement strand
CGTCCGGCGGATGTACACAGGACACTATTCAATACTATGACACTATGCCAGTCAAGTAGAGTAGCCAGTTTATTCGTCACTATATCGCCAATCTCGCAGTCCCACCCTTGAAAGCACTGAGGTTTTTGCGCCAAAAACTGAAAATCGCTCAATGGAGCGCGGAAGTTAGGTTAGCTTCGCGCAACTAACGTGCTCGGCTGCGCTGCGCTCCGCCTAACGTCCGCGTCGAGAGAGGGCTATTCCGCACGACTGACTGCGCGATATGAAATCTTTTCTGCCCGCATCGCCAGCGTCTTTTAACCGCCGCGGCTTTTGCTAGAGGGGACAGTATTCTCGGCAGCAGCTTCTGGTTGTGCCAGGGCTATTACGCAGTAATACTTGAAACGTTGCGCATCGGGCTGGTTAGCAGGCGCGCGAATGATTCGCCAACGCTTTCCTGAACACTCGATTCGAGAAGTAGGTTCGGTTTGACGCAGCGAGCTGACGCGCGGCAAGCAGGTCGCGCGCGCCGCTGACGCTGGAGTTTGTGCATGGCCTCTGCTGCATCGCGGCCTGTTGTCCAAGCCGCTGAAAGTCCGACGGTGGCCGCGCAGCCATATGAGCGTGCGGGCGCACACAAGTGGCTCGTCGCGCTCGCCGTAATGCTGGGGGCGACGTTGGAGGTGCTCGACACCTCGATCGTCAACGTCTCGCTGCCGCATATGCAGGGCAGTTTTTCAGCCAGCATTGACGAGGTTACCTGGATCCTCACCAGTTACATTGTTGCAAACGGTATAATGATTCCGTTGACCGGCTGGATCTCGACCCGGGTGGGACGCAAACGCTACTTCATGAGTTCGGTCGTACTGTTCGTAATCGCGTCCGGTGCATGCGGTGCTGCCCAATCGCTCGATCAGATGGTGATTTTCCGGGTAATCCAGGGTGGTGCCGGGGCGGCGATGATTCCATCGTCTCAGGCCATCCTGATGGAGACCTTTCCACCGGAGGAGCAGGGGCTGGCGATGGCGGTATGGGGCATGGGAATGCTGACGTCGCCAATGATTGGTCCGACCCTGGGTGGCTGGATAACCGACAATTGGAACTGGCGCTGGAACTTCTATATCAACCTGCCGATTGGAATTAGCGCAGCGATTCTCGTCTACATTTTCGTCCATGATCCCGAGTTCATGCGCAAAGCACGGGGACTGGCGCGGCGTATCGACTATTTCGGTGTTGCCAGCCTGGTGGTTGGTCTCGGCTTGCTGCAGATTGTGCTCGATCGTGGACAGCGGGCTGACTGGTTTGCCGCCCCGTGGGTATGCGCCTTTACCTTCGTTGCCATAATAAGCCTCGCGGCATTGATTATTCATGAGCTGCGGTTTTCCGAACCGATTCTCGATCTCAGCGTCTGTAAGATTGCGCAGTTCAACACCTCGGTGATGATCATCACGGTGATGATTCTCGTGATCTTTGGCCTGAATCTGCTGAATCCACTCTTCTTTCAGGAATTGCTCGGCTACTCGGCGTGGAAATCGGGTTTGGCAGTGGTGCCGCGCGGCTTTGGCACGTTCGCCGCGATGCTGCTGGTCGGCCAACTCTCGCGTCGCGGATTTGATACACGGGCGCTGGTCGGTTGCGGATTTGTGCTGATGAGTTATGCGCTGTGGACCATGGGCCATTGGAATCTGGAAATCAGCCTGGCGAACGTGATTTTTCCGATGATGCTGTCGGGTGTCGCCTCGGGGCTAATCTTTCCAATCCTGTCTGCGTCTGCACTCGCATGCGTGGAACGGGAGCGGATGGGCTACGCGGCGAGCCTCTATAATATGACGCGAAACACAGGTTCTGCGATCGGCATCTCGCTGGTCACCAACCTGCTTAACAGCCGCCTGCAGGTTCATCAGTCATATCTGGGCGAGCACTTTACGATTTTTCAGGCGTGGAACCTGGATTCCGCTGCACTTGGGCGGATGCCGGGAGCGCCGGAAATTGGCCTGATGCGGGGGCTCACGTTCAACCATCCGCAGGGATTTGACATGATCTATCGCATGATCCAGCAGCAGTCGTCGTTGCTGGCGTTCAACGACATCTACCGCCTGCTGGCGCTAATGGCGATACTATTCGCCCCGGCGTTTCTGCTGCTGAAGCGCTCCGCCGCGGGCCGCAGGGCCGCCGGGGGACATTAGGGTTAGCGCAACTAAATAGCACCGGATGATCGGTTCTGACATTGGTTCACCATGATCAACCTCAGCGTCAACGTCAACAAAATCGCGGTAATCCGAAATTCCCGCGGCGGAAATATGCCTGACGTATTGGAGGCAGTACGTACGGTGATAACAGCAGGCTGCCACGGGATTACCGTTCATCCACGGCCTGATGGCCGGCACATCACGCGCCGCGATGTGCTCGATCTCGCGCAAATGCTCACTGTCGAGTTCAATATTGAGGGTTATCCGAGCCCTGAGTTCCTCGATCTGGTATGCCAGGTTCGTCCGACTCAATGTACCTTGGTCCCGGACCCCCCGGGTGTTCTTACTTCGAACGCCGGATGGGATCTCCTATCCGGCGATCATCAGTGGCTGCGCGACACACTCGCCAAGCTGCACGACTACGGGATTCGCACCAGTCTCTTCCTGGAGGCCGACGTCAACCAAGCGCGAAGGGCGAGGACGCTCGGCGCCGATCGAATAGAGCTTTTTACGGGTCCTTACGCTCATGCGTTCCAAACGACCGAACAGAGTCGCATTCTTCAAATGCATCGGGAGGCAGCGCACGTCGCACGCGAGGAAGGCTTGGAAGTCAACGCGGGTCATGATCTGAATCTCGCAAACATCCCGGCCTACATTAGATCAGTGAATGAATTGGCCGAGGTGTCGATCGGTCATGCATTGATATCCGATGCCCTCTACATCGGGCTTAGCCAAGCGGTCGCAGCATACTTGAGGGCACTGGGGTCGAAACCGCGACAGAAAAGCCAATCCCATTGATCACGGACGATTTCCTCAGCTTGTGTTGCACATCGGGCAGGGTTTGCTCGACGGTGACCAGGCGTGGCGTATAAACGCTCGAGTTAAGTGCGGTTGCGACAGGCATAAATGATTATCGAGACGGCGCAGGGCCTCCTACGATCCGGCGCTTATCGGTGAACATACAATCCGCTCGGTAATCCTGAGTGCCAATTAAAAACAAACGTAAGACAAAAGCTTGATCCGCAAACAACCGTTTGCATTTCGCATCTGGCCATTTGTCTGGCCAGTCGGTTGGCATGCTCTGGTCTGATGGCTGATTTACCAGCATAATTACGGTTCATCCTTACCCGTGGGATTAATCGTCTGTGGCGCTGATTGTTCAGAAATATGGTGGCACTTCGGTCGGCTCGCTCGACCGCATTAAAGCCGTTGCGGAAAAGGTGGCCCACGTCCATGCCCATGGCCATCAGATGGTTGTCGTGGTTTCCGCAATGGCGGGTGAAACCAACCGATTGTTCAAACTCGCCGAGCAGTTGAGCGACTCGCCGTACCCGCGCGAGACAGACGTGCTGGTCGCCACCGGCGAGCAGGTTTCGGCCGCATTATTGGCTATCCGGCTGCGAGGGCTTGGCTATCCGACGGTTTCGTTCCTCGCCTATCAATTGAAAATCTTAACCGACGCGCGCCATGGACACGCTCGGATTAAATCGGTCGAATGTCCCCGCCTTCTGCGGGCGCTGGCGGACGGCAATATCGTCATAGTGGCCGGCTACCAAGGGGTCAACGATCAAGGGGATATTACCACCTTGGGACGCGGCGCCTCCGACCTGACTGCGGTGGCTTTGGCGGCTGTGCTCAAGGCGGCGGTTTGTGAAATCTATACGGATGTCGATGGGGTCTACACCGCCGATCCCAATATTTGTCCGAAGGCGCGCCGGCTGGATCGGATTTCCTACGACGAAATGCTGGAAATGGCTGGTCTGGGCGCCAAGGTGCTGCAGTTGAGATCAGTTGAATTAGCGCGCCGTTATCGCGTGCCGTTGGTGGTGCGCTCGAGTTTCCACAATGAGTCGGAGGGAACCTGGGTGGGCGAAGAAGACAGAACCATGGAGGACGTGCTGGTCTCGGGTGTCACGCTCGACAACAATCAGAGCAAGATTACCATCAGCGGGGTCGAGGATCGTCCGGGGCTGGCGGCGAGAATTTTCGGACCGATCGCCGACACCGGGATCGTGGTCGACATGATTATCCAAAACGCGAGCGCTGACGGCCGCGCCGACATGACTTTCACCGTCGCCCGCAGCGATCTGCACCGCGCTTTGGAACTGGTTAGGATGGTGGCAAACGAGATTGGCGCAAGCGGCCTCCGCTACGAAGACCAGGTCGCAAAGGTCTCGATCATCGGCGTCGGCATGCGCACCCACGCGGGAGTCGCCGCACGCATGTTCCAGGTGCTGGCGGCGGAAAGAATCAACATTGAGATGATCGCGACCTCCGAGATAAAAATCTCGGTCGTGGTAAATACTAAATATGGCGAACTCGCCATGCGTGCATTGCACGACTCATTCCTGGGGTAGGCTTCGGCCGAAGCGGTTTGACAATGGCGCCAGCGAATAAAATCCAAGTCTACGACACCACTCTGCGCGACGGATGCCAATCGGAAGACGTTTCGCTGACGCTCGAGGACAAGCTTGAAATCGCACGGCGGCTGGACGATCTGGGGATCGATTATATCGAAGGCGGGTGGCCGGGTTCGAACGAGCGGGACGCTGCATTTTTTACCAATATCAAGCGAGTCAAGCTGCGCCATGCTCGGATAGCTGCGTTCGGCGCCACACGCCGCGCCGGGATCAAGTCTTCGGCCGATCGCAACTTATTACTCGTCCTGCGGGCCAACACTCCAGTTGCATGCGTTGTGGGCAAAACCTGGGATATGCACGTGCGCGAGGCACTGCGCATTCCATTACAGGAAAATCTCGATATCCTGTACGACACCATTGCTTATCTCAAAAAGCATGTCGACGAGGTAATTTTCGACGCCGAGCACTTCTTTGACGGCTACTCCTTCAATCGCGAGTATGCCCTGTCGTGTCTAAAATCTGTCGAGGATGCTGGCGTTGACTTGATCTGCCTTTGCGATACCAACGGCGGTCGGCTGCCACACGAAGTCGAGGCTGCGGTGCAGAACGCGCGGCAGGCGCTTCACGCGCCGCTCGGAATCCATTGTCATAACGACTGTGACGTCGCGGTCGCCAACAGTGTCGCGGCGGTGCGCAACGGGGCGGTTCAGATCCAGGGCACGATTAACGGCTTTGGGGAGCGCTGCGGCAATGCCAATCTGGTGTCGGTTATCGCCAACCTGCAGCTCAAGCTTGGTTATAACTGCGTGCCGCCCGACAGACTCAAGATGATGCAGGAAACCTCAATGCTGGTCTATGAGCTGGCGAACGTGGCGCCCAATCCGCGCCAGGCGTTTGTTGGCCGCAGCGCCTTCACGCACAAGGCCGGGTTGCACGTTTCCGGGATTCAGCGCAACGTCAAAACTTACGAGCATATCGACCCGGCTGCGGTTGGCAACGATCGGCGGGTGGTACTGTCGGAACTTTCAGGGCGCGCCAATATCCTTTACAAGACCCGCGAATTCGGCCTCAATACTGAACTGAACAAACAGCAGATAGAAACATTACTCGACGAGCTAAAGCGGCTTGAGGGTATTGGCTATACTTTTGATGGCGCAGATGCATCGTTCGAGCTATTGATGCTGCGCACGCTGGGGCTAGCGACTGACCATTTCAATTTTGTCAGTTTTCGAGTCTTTGACGACAAATGGCACGAAGATCAGGCCCCCTTCAGCGAAGCGGTAGTAGTGCTCGAAGGCCCGGACCGCCAGCGCACGCGTACTTCAGCTATCGGCAACGGACCGGTCAACGCCCTCGATTCCGCACTGCGGCGCGCGTTAACGCCGTATTATCCCGATCTTGCGAGGATGCAATTAGTGGATTACAAGGTCCGTGTGCTCGACAATGGCGCTGGCACCGGAGCGCGCGTGCGGGTCTTGATCGAATCGACGGATGGTTCGCGAAGGTGGGGAACGGTCGGCGTGTCCGCCAATGTAGTTGAGGCCAGTTGGCAGGCCTTGCTCGATTCGGTCGAGTTCAAGCTTCATAAGGATCAAGCGAAGGCGCGCAAACCGGCAGCTAGCGTTATCGACTACCCCAGGGCGAATGGCGTTGTGAAGAGTCGTGGCGGCTCGATTCTATCAGAACGTCAAGGTAAGAGTTCTGGAGCTGTTAACGCCGGCAATGGCCGCAAACCGACAACCAAGGAACTGAAGCCAAAAAGGGCAGTGCCCGGTTCCCCGGCCGGGATAAAGAGCGAGTAGACCCCGGGACAGGAGCGAAACCCTGTCTCATCAGAGGCAAGTCATGAATTTTATCGATCGGATGCGCGAAGATATCCAGGCTGTTTTCGATCGTGATCCGGCGGCGCGCACGACGCTCGAAGTGGTGCTGACTTATCCCGGCCTACATGCAATCTGGCTTCATCGCATTGCTCATTTTTTGTGGCAGCATGATTTGAAACTAATTGGTCGGATAGTGAGTGCCTTCTCGCGCTTTTTGACCGGCATCGAGATCCATCCAGGCGCCATAATCGGACAGCGGTTGTTTATCGACCACGGCACCGGTGTGGTAGTCGGTGAAACAGCCGAGGTCGGCGATGACGTGCTGCTGTATCAGGGTGTGACACTGGGCGGCACCAGTCTTCGCAAGGAAAAGCGCCATCCAACGATTGAGGACCAAGTGATGGTCAGTGCGGGCGCCGCAGTTATTGGCCCGGTTCGCATCGGGCGCGGCAGCCGTATCGGCGCGGGCGCAGTGGTAGTTTCGTCCGCACCGCCTTATTCGACGATCGTCGGCATTCCGGGCAAAGTTGTTGAGGGCGAGAGCACGCGTCAGGATATCGTCGCACTCGATCATGCACGCCTGCCTGACCCGGTCGCACGGGCAATTAGTGGCTTGATCGAAAAGTTGAATCAAATCGGCGTCCGTCTCGAGGAAATCGAGGAGCGGCAGGACTGCCTCGAAGACAAGTTGCTACCACACGAGCCGCCGAGCAACGGCGCGCTGGGCAACGACCACACCGTCTAAGATCTCGCCGACATCTTCGCTCACAGAACTCTGACGTAGCTTAAGGCGCGTAGCTTTACGGCGGAGATGCGTCCGTGTCTGCCCTGCCGGGTTTGGCGTTGCTCATTGGCAAAGCCAAGCTGAGCTGTCGCTGTCGCGTGTGCTCCGGGTTGCGGTTTTGGGTTTATTGAAACAACCGAGTTTGCCAGAATCACCGGTAATAGGCGTTAGCCCAACGCACTAAGTCCGCTAATGTTCTCATTCGTGAACAGAAATCCGCTACGCGCGACCACAATGAGTGTCGGGCGAGGCTAATCATGAGCACAAGCGAAGAGACCCTGTGGCTTGAGGCCGAACTCGAACGGTGCAAACACGATTTGCAACAGGACCTGTCGCAGATCGAAAACAAGCTTCGTCAAACTCGGGTGCGGCTTAGACCCACAACGCTCATTGGAGAAAAAGCGCTCTTGATGCTGAGCGTCAGCTTCTGTCTCGGCTTTGTACTGGGCTATTGGAATGTGCCGTTCGAAGACATCGGCAAGCCGGTGGCGCGCACGATGCTCGCCACCGTCGGAAGGCAAATCGCAGTGCGCGCGATCAAAGGATGAAGGTCCTTTAATCAGGATAGCTCTGACGCGCAGCACGACACTTACAAAGCCAAGCACGAACCTGTAAATGAACGTCCGCCGGGTGAGTGTTCGGAAAGCGGCGAACAGGACGCGGCTGACGAGCACCGCCGCGCTCATGGTGACCGCATGTGCTCTGGGCTTGCCGCCCGAATTAGCCGCCACGCGCGCGCAACCAACTCGCCGCACCGAGGTGATAATATTTCGGCCATCGCTCCCATCGAGGACTAAGCCTGCGCAAGGAGGTCGCTGCTGGACCGAATCCATCGCTGTAACCCGGCACGGGGCATGGCGCTGCATTCACGTGAATATGATCTACGATCCATGCTTCGAGGTCACTGGCCGAAAGAAGCAGGTTGTATGCGGCGCCAACCCAATCAAGCACGAGAATGGCTTTGCTTTGATGCTGGTGCAGCCGCTGCCGCCGCGGCGGTCCGTCGCTGCGGCGGCACAACCCTGGCTTATAGAACTAACGGATGGTTCCGTCTGTGAGGCAGCGACCGGCACCATGGCAGTGATAAGTGGCGAGCCAGTGCGTTATCCATGTAGCGCCTCGGCCTCAGAGGAGTCACTAACACCGCGGGTCTACTGCGGATTGTTAGGCACGCTGCATCGGGCGAAAGTATGGACAGCGGACAAGGTTTGCTTTAGCGTGGCGCCCTCCGACGGCGGACCGCCATTCAAATTGCTCAAACGCGAAGCGGTTATAGTCCATCGCCTATGGGAATGAAGCGTCCGCAATCTCAGCCGATCCGACGAAACATCAGCGGTTAGGATTTCCCTTCATGTCGCGGACCGGATCACTTGCCAGGGAGCAAGCTCCCGTCATCGAACACCTCGAAGGGCTTCTCTCGCCACTCACGAGACAGATACTCACGAATCGTCCAGATCTCAACACGAACGTCAATCGGCAAACTCTGAGTTACGCGCTATACTACGACTGCAGAGCGGGTAAGCGAAAGTTGAAGGGCTCCAAATCATGCGTCAGAAAGAGAACCTCCTCGGAGTTAATAAGTCGCGCGACCTGTAGCTGTCCGGGTTGCCACGTAATCCGAGAAGGGATTATATACTCAGCGTTGTGTCCCTCATCCCGCTACTGGCGCACGAGCGCAAGCGGAACGTTTTCATCGAGAAGGATTCTCATCCGCGCTGCCGACGGCTGGGGATAGATGCGCCTAGGTGAGCGGCGTATCGAAGGGAGGCGAAGATCTGCTCGCGTGGCGGTTCACGCCCAACATGGCGCGATTATACAGGGGCTGGAATGAGGGCGGCCCGACTGGAAATGATGTGATGCACATCACGCGAGGGCGGGAAGCAGGGGCGGAGAACCCGGTTGTTGTAACCGAAGCGCCGCTTTTTCGTCTTAAGGTCATCCTGTATGCAGCGCGGCAGCGCAAGTGTGAAACCTTTACGGATTTCAGCCGTAGTTAGCTTTGTGTCGCAAATATGCTGGCGGAGAATCTCTAGCATCCTTAGCAGGGTATTGATTAAAGGGTGAATTTGGAAAATGTGCCAACGATCGCGAAGCCTAGGAGCTGAGATCATTAGAGATCAGTGAGTACCTGCCCAAATCCGTCAGTTTGTATTTTTCAACACCCTGTTCGAGAGGAACAGTTATGAGGAAGTTTTTACGGTTCATCGCTGCCGCGCAAAGCGTCTGCGGGGCCCTTACGGCATCCCAGTTGACCGCGGCTTCTGCTCTCTACACCAATCTGCAAAACAATCGGCAAACGGTCCGGGGTTACTTTGAGGCTGCGCACCAAGCGGCAGGTGAGTGACCGGGCCCCCCGATATGAGCGCATCGCCGGCCAGGATCGTTGCCGACTCCGGAGCATCGCCCAAGGGTCTGCGGACCACCGACCCGCCCCTACTCCAAATCGTAAAGGTGCTTCTGATATTAGGCGCACTGATCATTTTTCTTGCGCCGACGTCCGCAATAGCTACGTTGGGTGAGCCCGTCCAATCAATAGCCGCGGATCAGCAGGCCTTGGGCGGCCAGCTTCGGATGCTCAATCAGCCGCAACCATCGACAGGAGAGCAAGCCCTCCATGCGCAGCCGTCAGCGCCCTCCAATCCTGCTTACACGGTCGAACAGATTTCGACCCCGGCCGGGATGGCGGTGAATGAGTACGTCTCGCCAAACGGAACAGTTTTCGCGGTTTCGTGGCGCGGGCCGCGGCTCCCCGATCTGTCGCAGCTGCTCGGTTCGTACTTCGCCGAGTACCAGACGGCGGCTGGCGGGCAGCCGGCACAGCGCCAGCGTCTTCTGCTGCAGACCGAACACCTTGTAGTCGAGACCAGTGGACACATGCGCGATCTGCGAGGCCGCGCCTATATCCCCGCCCTACTGCCGCCAGACGTCAACGCGGATGAGATTCAATGAGATGGTGGTGGTTAGTAGGGTTGTTCTCGCTCGCGGGATTTTTGGGTGCCTGCGGCAATAACAGTTCCTCCCCTTCCACACCGAGCGCATCGCCAACCGCCGCAGCCAACGTCGAACCGATAAGCGTCAATCTGGGCCCTGAAGGGAATTATCCCAACGGATTATATACCTCGGTGACCGTATGCATTCCAGGAACATCGAACTGCCAGACGATCAAAGACATTCTGGTGGACACTGGGTCCTACGGACTGCGTATTTTGGCCTCTGCCTTGACCCTTTCGCTACCCGCACAAACCGATGCGAGCGGCAACACGATCGGAGAATGCGCTCCGTTCGTCGCTGCGTTCACCTGGGGGCCGCTTGCCACCGCGGACGTCCATATATCTGGCGAAACCGCGAGTTCAGTGCCTCTGCAGGTGATTGCCCCCGCAAACTTCCCTGCGCCTCCGGCTGATTGCACGCAGAGCGGTCTTCCAGCAGCGGACACGGTGAGTAGTCTCGGTGCGGATGGGATTTTAGGTATAGGGCCATTCATTCAGGACTGCGGCACCGCCTGCGCCACCAGCGGCGCTTCCAACCCCGGCTCTTATTATTCATGCCCGTCGTCGGGATGCGTGATAACCACAGAGAGTCTACAGAACCAGGTACAAAATCCTGTTGCCAGCTTTCCCGCGGACAATAATGGCTTGCTGATTAAACTTCCCGCGCTTGGCGCGCAGGGGACGCCAACAGCCTCGGGATCGCTGATTTTCGGAATCGGGACACAAGCCAACAATGGTTTGGGGAGCGCGCAAGTCTACACGACGGACGACCTGGGCAACTTTACCACCGTATATAATGGCAGTTCCTACTCTTCGAGTTTTATCGACAGCGGTTCGACCGGAATTTTCTTTCTGAACTCCAGCGTCACCGGCATTGCTCAGTGCACCGGCGGCAATGCAGGTTACTATTGCCCATCGCAGACCTTGAATTTAACCGCTCAGAATGTGGGACAGAACGGCACGTCTGGAACTGTGGCATTCAGCATCGCCAATGCCGAGAAACTCTTTTCAACTGCCAACGCCGCGTTCAACGATCTTGGCGGACCGAATCCAGGAGCATTCGATTGGGGCATGCCTTTTTTCTTTGGCCGCGACGTGTTCGTCGCGATTGCCGGCCACCCGACGCCTGCTGGCGCGGGCCCTTACTGGGCTTATTAAGCGGGTGTCCTTGGTCCGGTTGATACCCATAAGCGGCGATCATCCACGCCGATAGATTCCAAGGGCCTTATGAGTATCAAATCATTGAAGAGATTCGCCGTAGCCGCAATGGCTGGTCTCCTAGTTTGGTTCGTTCGCGCTGTCAGGCGTCTCAGCTGCCCAGGACCTTAGCGGCTTGTCGCAATTGCTGGGCGGCGGCTTGGGAGACGCGCGCAATTCAAACGAATCGAGCGCCCCGCCCGTAACCGTTCATCGTGGCGCTCCGCCTTATTCGGGGACGTTCACCGGCCGGCAAAGCGCGAGTTCTGGAACCGACAACCTGCGCACCGAGTTTGCCTGTTACCCGGCGCACGATCCAGATTTTGCGCAAACCAAAACGTTCCTCTGTTACGCGGCCGAGTGAGGGTGTTATCTCAGGCAGCCTGGCGGCTGGGGCGAGCTCAATCTTTGATTTCTAAATCTAAAACTACCCAAGAATAAATCCAAGCTTGACTGTGTTGAGCTGATGGCGCGCTATTGCCGATAGGGATGCCTGCGGTCGGGTTTCAGCCAGCGCTTTTGGCGCCGTCGCGTCCCAGATCCGCTGCAGTCATAGCCGTGCGATCTTCTCGGCCCATGCCTGGTATTCGTGGTCTTTGCCTGGTTTCACTAAGTGGTGACTACTTCAAATGGCAACACCATTAGTCACACTGTCTATAATTTCGTCTTCGCGCAGCCGCAGCCATCACCACCGTCTACCAGCTCATGAGCCTCCCGGAACAGGCGCTCATACGGTGCGGAGGCGCGCCACGCTTTTAAGTCTCTAACATTCCGAAAACGTTGAACGACGCGCCACCTCCGGACCTCGCCCGGCCGGGGGCGCATTCACCTCGCCACTGACAAACCCGACGACACTCGCGGGTGCCGTCGACATTCGAGCGTGCCAGCACGAGAACCCGGCCCCGACACGTGGACGCGGCCGCATTTTCATTACCGGAGCGGCGGTCAATAGAGAATTGTGCTGTGCCTTAGTCATCGACTTCGAGAACGATATTGCGAGGAGGTTCTGATTCCGCGAGCCTGCGTCTTTATCGCCATGCAAAATTGGAGAGCCGTCCCCTTTGTTCGTGATAGTTTTTAGACTATAAATAGAACTCAAGCATTGTTTGAGCATGCCTGCAACTGAATCATATGGTATACAGAATTGTAACTCTGTAATGATTGTTAAGACATTTTCTAAGTCATTTAAAGAAACATTGAATATGAGCTGTCAATCTAAGGACATGACTGTTGTTCTGAGCGGCCAACCAAACAAAGGGGGACGAAGTGGAAATGAACCGCAAATTTATGGAAGAAGCAGCGCGGCTGGCGACCGAGTCGGTCGAGAAGGGCTGGGGCGGCCCGTTCGGAGCCGTGATCGTAAGAGACGGAGAGATTATCGGGCGAGGACAGAATCGGGTTCTCCTTACCGGATGCCCCGTGTTCCACGCCGAGATCACCGCGATCATCGATGCGTCGGCGCGGCTGAACCCCAAGGCGCTGCTCGGCAGCGACTACGGCGCGGGGACGATGCTCGAGATGATCGCGCGCCCACCTGCATCTCCCGATTTGGTAACGGAACGCGCACGCATGCTCAAGGGTTGCGAGATCTACATCAACGGCGCGCCCTGCCCGATGTGCATGAGCGCTATCTACTGGTCTCGCATCGACACTCTCTATTTCGGCGCCAGCCTGGAGGATACGAATAGCATCGGGTTTTCCGATGCCTTCCAGTACGAAGACTTCGTACGCCCGTGGGAACAACGAAAAGGAATTAAGGTGACGCCAAACTTCGAACGAGAAGTCGGCCTCACCGCATATCGCGCCTGGGAGAAGAAAAAGGATCGCCATCCCTACTGACGCGATTCGCAACCGGTGGTGAGCTGGCGCCACCGGTTGGATTACATTCAGATTCGCTGGTTCAGCGGCGGACTCGATGGTGGGCTCCGCATGGTCGTGGCTGAACCCGGTCCCCGGTGCCGGGACGCGCAGTAACGAGTTGATACTGCAGACTTATTATCAAGCGCATGTCGTGGCCCAATTTTTGTTCAGCCGAGCTTGAGCTATATCCTAATCCCGGGCAGAGTACCGCGCTGCCTGGCGCTACCGCGCTCACGTTGCAGAGCACCGTACTATTTTAACTTTCGTGCCAATTCGTTTTCGACTTGACGCCGCCTCTGTTGCAATGGCGCGCCGTAGAGAGGCAGGAAATCAACAATGGACTTTGCGCGACTGCAGAATCGAAGCGCCGCCGAAATCATCCACCGCGGCCATCCTCGCTATCGCGACGTCTGGACACAAAACTGGAACCAGCTCCTTCCAGAACGCTATCCAGAGCTAATAGTTCGGGTGTCGAGCGATCTGGACGTTGTCGAAGCAGTCAAGTTCGCGCGCGAAAACGGCCTTAAACTGGCTGTCCGTGGCGGCGGGCACGCGTGGTGCGCCACGCCATTGCGCAAGGGCGGAATGCTTATTGATCTGTCGGGGCTCAGCGAAGTTAAGATCGATCCTATCGCACGTACGGCCGCAATCCAGCCATTCGTCTCGAACAGGGATATGATGCGCAAACTCGAACCATATCAATTGGCTTTTCCCGTGGGTCATTGTCCCCAGGTCAAAGCCAGTGGCTATTTGCTGAGCGGCGGCATCGCCTGGAATGCAAGCCAGTGGGGACAAGGAGCCTTGAGCGTCACCGCGGTTGAGATGGTAACCGCGACGGGTCAATTGATTACCGCGAACGCTAACCAGAATCCTGAGCTATTCTGGGCTGCCCGCGGCGCAGGCGCAGGAATGTTTGCAGTCGTGACCCGATTTCATCTGAAGTTGCATTCACGGCCACGAGCGATACATACAAGCACCTACTACTATCCCCTAGGCAGAGTTCGAGAAGCGGCGGAATGGTTTTCTAACGCAGCGGAAACGATGCCGCGTAATGTGGAAATGACGCTATTTTTCGTTTCGGCGCCGGCGAACCTGCTACATCACTGCAGAGCCGACGGCGGGAAGATCTGCATGATCACGGCGACGGTGTTCGCCGATACTAAAGAGGAGGCGTCGCAAGTCCTGAGTGTCCTGGAGAAGTGCCCTCACAATTCGAATTGTGTAGAAAAAACAGTTGGCGAACCAGTGACTTTTGAAGACCTGTTTGCGCTTTCAGCAAGCATGTGGCCGGAGTCTCTTCGCAGTAAAGTTGAAAGTCTGTGGTCAAATTCACGGCCGAGCGACATCCTCGTCGCGCTCCGCGACCATTTCAAAGCGGCGCCTGGCGCAAAGACGCTAATACTTTTTGCACTCTATCCTGGATGGGCAAAGGGCGTCGCGTCGCGCGAGGATTTAGCCTTCTCGAAGGCGGCTCGCGTTTATGGCGGACCTTGGACGATGTGGAACGACGCCGACGGCGATGTATCCAACATCGAATGGCATCGTAGGTGTTGCGAGATCCTGAAGCCTTTTGCGGCGGGGCGCTATCTCGGAGAATCAGACATAATCGACGACCCTTCACGCGCCGAAGAAGCTTTCTCGGCGTCGAACTGGCGCCGCCTGCAACAACTCAAAACGAAGTACGATCCGGAAGGTCTTTTTTACGGCTTTTTCGGCGGTTTGTGAGAAACTTGCTGTGAAACACTGCGAATGCTCGGACGCAGCACGTTCGTGCCTCTTTCTTCACACTCACGTTCCATCGCCCGCACAATCGGCGATTGCGCTCAAGGCGCTCCGGATTAGTTTCAAAGCCGTTGTTGCGGAAGTGGATTGCCGCCTTTTACATCTCTACCGCAATCCGACAAACCTCTGGTTCGCACCTGCGATTACCTGGCGGTGCGGACGATTTGTTCGCGCGTTCAGTCTGTCGGCTTCGGGTGCATAGTGGGTGAATCGAAAAATGGCTCTGGCAAAGTTCCGCTAGAGTCTGCCGACAAGCCTTAAATTTGTTGGGAAATATTGGAGCGGGCGATCGGGATCGAACCGATGACGTCCAGCTTGGGAACGATAACGAGCAGGGAAATCCGAGGGACAGCGGAGACAAAACAAGGCAAGATTCCTAGGTTCTTGCGATCGGCACAAACCCTGCCGTAACTCTCATTTCCGCCAATTCCCCGCCAGCTCCTGAAATTTAGCCTGAAAAAAGGCGCGGCTGACGTCCAGCCTGGCGTGATGGATGTCCAAATTCCGGCGATAGGATCGTGGGGTCTCCGACGTCGAGCGTGCCACGAAAGACCTGACACGGCGCTCCGCCGCCTGTCTGAAAAGTGCCTGAGTGGAGCTTTCATTTCGTCTCGGTGATCAGCGTCTTCCGCGATCGGGCCCGCGGACTTCCGCCGGTTTCGTTCAACTATCAGAAGGGAAGTTCTTCCACGGACGCAGCTTTCCATCGTCGAAGACCTCGAAGAGCTTTTCGCTCCAGACACCAGAAAAAAATTCGCGGATCGCTTTGAGCCACGTTTCGAGGCGAACCCCGAGCGGCAGACTTTGAGTCACTCGGGAAATTATGACCGCCGAGCGTGTGAGCGTAAGGTCAAGGAACTCCTGATCATGCGTGAGAAAGAGAAGCTCTTCGGAATTGAGCCGCTCGATGATGGCGGAATCGGGCGCACCCCGTAACCCGAGCAGAATTATGTGTTCGACCTCCCGCCCCTCCTCGCTGAGGCTCCGCACCAAAGCGAGCGGAAAGTTCTCATCGAGAACGATTTTCATCCGGGCTACCCACCGCCGGAGGTAGGTGCGCCGCAACATGCGCCGCGTAATGGAGAGCAGCGAAAATCTGCTCGCGCGTCAGGTCATACTCGGAGGCGAGCTCGTCCGAAGACGCTCCCGACGCAAGCCCGGAGAGGACCGTTGCGACGTCGATACGAGTTCCCGCGATGCAAGGCTTTCCGAAGCGGATCTTTGGGTCCATCGAAATGCCGGGGAACACTTCCATGCTAAAGCCTCCTGCGGACAGCGTATCATACAGGCACTACTCTGTCGTTCCAGCCGCCCCCGGCCCGCGGAGGCCGAAGGCACCGCAGCTAGCTAGCCAACCGCGATACAGGCGAAGCACCAATTCCAGCCGGCGGGAGACGCGCGTAGCTCTCCTGCGAACACGGTCTTGCCGAGCTTCTGTTCGATAACAAGGTCATCCCGTACATCGTCGAAGTCGACAAGCTCGGCTACGCCCTCACGATCCCGACCGCGCTCACCGCTTCGAACGTCCCCGCGACGGTCGAGCGCATGAAGCGCTACGAGATCGCCGCGTTCATCCGCGACGCACGATCCATCAGCAGCGATCCAGCCGTGAACAGAACATGCTCAACGATCTGCTCGCGCATGCAGACGGCGCGGCGAACAAGTTCCTCGAGTCGTACTTTCATGCCGATGATTTCGCAAAGAACCCGTTCCAGCTCATGAAGCACCAGACGGGCAGCGTTCAGATCGAATCCATCCTCCAAGCTTCCTCCAAGAGTTACGAGGTCCGCTGTCATCAGAAACCCGCTCGGGTTTTACGTAACGCGGCTCCTATAGAGTCTGCCGAAAAAGCCTTAAATTTGTTTGGGAAATATGGGAGCGGGCGATCGGGATCGAACCGATGACGTCCAGCTTGGGAAGCTGGCATTCTACCGCTGAATTACGCCCGCTCGCTTGCGATTGTGCTATCGGTGTCGAGATTTTTCAAGCTTTCATTCAGATTACCCGCACACAATGACGCCGCCATTTGTGCCGGCTCCATGCATTGGGCTAAACCGAATCTATGAAACAGGGCATCACTGCTCTCCAGCATCAGTACCGGGACTCAAGCAATTTCCGCAAAAGGTCCGCGCTCGTCGGCAAGTTCAGCACCAATCGCTATCCGTGGTACCGATGGGTGTACGACCAGTTCGAGTTGAGTTCCGGCGCGGCTGTGCTCGAATTGGGATGCGGACCGGGTAGCTTATGGAAACGGAACCTCGACCGGCTTCCGCCGCGCAGCACTATCGTCCTGTCTGATTTTTCAGCGGGAATGCTGCGCGACAGTGGACGCAATCTGGACGTGAACCGCTCGCGCCTTTCATTCTGCCAGCTTGATGCTGCGGTGCTCCCATTTCGGGCCTCGGTTTTCGACGCGGTCGTCGCAAATATGATGTTCTATCACGTAGACGATCGTCCGGCCGCGCTGCGCGATATTCGCCGCGTTCTTCGCCCCAATGGACGCTTCTACGCGACGACTACCGGCCGCGAATACATGCGCGAGCTGAACACGGCCGCAACTCGGATTTTGCAAATTCCCCGTCACACGCCGTCGGCGGAGCGTTTCGGGCTTGAAAATGGGTTTGAGCAACTGCATTCAGTATTCGGCCAGGTTGAAATAAGGCGCTACCACAACGAATTGCGCGTTACTGAGGTGGAGCCGCTAATCGACTATTTCGCCTCAATGGAGCCTTTTATCTCGCCTCCGCCGGAAAGATGGTCGGCGCTCCGTGAGTATTTTCAGAACACTATTAACGAACGCGGTGAAATAGCTATTCCGATTGATGTAGGAATGCTGATTGCGCGCGATTGAGAGCGTCAGATTAAGCTGCCTTAGGTCTCAGCGATCACCGCAATGGACAAGATAAAAGAGCTGGTGCGACAACATTGGGACTGGCGCGCTGCTGAGTTCGACCAGGAGCCCAGCCACGGTTTGCTGAATGACACACAGTCACGGGCATGGCATGAACTGATCAGCCGCGTTGCCGGCGCCGTAACCCTCGATGTGCTCGACGTCGGCTGCGGCACTGGCTTTCTGTCGCTGCTGCTGGCCGAACTCGGACATCGCGTGACCGGAATTGACGTCGCCGGAGCCATGTTGGCAAGGGCGCGCAGCAAAGCCGAGTCTCACAGCCTTGCAGTCGATTTCCGTTACGCCGACGCCGAAGCACCTGAGCTGCCCGCCGGCAGCTTCGATTTGATCGTCGAGCGTCACGTCTTGTGGACGTTACCGCATCCGGCCGCGGCACTCGACAGTTGGCGGAACCTGCTCCGGCGCAATGGCCGCCTGGTGTTGATCGAGGGTCATTGGGAGGGTATGAAGCCGCGCGACGAGTACACCGAGATTCACGATCACTTGCCTCTCTTTGGCGGACGCGCTGAGAACGAGATTGCCGAATTAATTCGCTCTCGCGGTTTCAGTTCGGTGACAACCGAGGCGCTGATGGAACCGGAGTTGTGGACCGAACCGCCCAGCCATCCGCGTTACCTGGTGATAGGTCACGCATGACGCAATGGCTACGCGGTATGGACTGATAAGCGCTCGCAGCCATAATTTGCTATTGTTCTAATACCTCGAGGAGGTAATCCTGCATGGACGCTATTGAGCACGACCGCATCATCATCAAGGCCTTGAGCCTCGACCCTGCGGAACTTGCATTACTGTGCGCTCGTTTTCAGGACGAGGGCATTCCATTGTGTGCCCCATTTTTCTTGTCACTGAGCAAGGAAGCCGTGCACAACGATTCGCGGGGAATCCACTGGCGCGTGGACACTAAAACGCTCGCGCGCAAGATCGGCGCGACGAGCACTGAGGAGCGTCGTGCTCTGACTAGAGCCATCTTCCGATTTTGGGAACAATACCTGGCTGCTGGTGCCGCCGACGCCATGCATACCGCCGGACTCATCTGAGGGAGCAATCCGATGCCACAAATTGCGAGCAAGGGTCCGTATACCAAGGGCCTCCATGACTTAGGCAACGGCTGCTATGCGTGGCTTCAACCCGACGGCTCATGGGGCTGGAGCAACGCGGGGCTCGTAGTCGACAGCGTTGAATCGTTACTGGTGGATACGCTCTTCGACCTGAATCTCACTGCTGAAATGCTCAATGCGATGCGGCGCGCGGAGCCGACGGCTGCCGCGCGCATCGGTGCGCTGGTTAATACCCATTCCAACGGTGACCACACCTTCGGCAATCAGCTCGTGCGGGGTGCTGAAATCATTGCGTCCAAGGCGTGCGCTGAAGAAATGAAGCACGACAACGGTGCGCAGCGGCTGGCCGAGATGAAAAGGGCGGCGACGTCGGCGAGTGAAGCGGGCGCGTTCCTGGCCGAAATTTTCGCGCCGTTCGATTTTAACGGCATTGACGTCGCGATGCCGACCCTCACTTTCGAACATGAGCTGGTGCGGAAGGTTGGCAACAAGACCGTGCGGCTGATCGAAGTCGGGCCGGCGCATACGCGCGGCGATGTGCTCGCCTATGTGCCTGAGGACCGCGTCATTTTCACCGGCGATATGCTCTTCATCAATGGCCATCCCATTATATGGGCGGGCCCGGTCGGCAATTGGATTAAGGCCTGCCAGATGATGCTGAACCTTGAGCTTGAAACCGTCGTCCCCGGCCACGGTCCAATTACCGACAAACGCGGGGTTGCCGCGGTCAAGGCATACCTCGAATACATCGCGCGCGAGGCGCGCCGGCGTTTCGACGCGGGGATGCCCGTCTTCGAAGCCGCACAAGATATCTCGCTGTCGGATTATTCGTCGTGGGGCGATGGAGAACGAATCGTCATCAATGTCGCCACGCTATATCGGGAGTTCTCGGGCGGCCAACCTGTCACTGACATCCGGCCAGATCTGTTCGGGATGATGGCCAAGTTGCGCCACAGTCGGCGCAATTAAGGTGACCGGAATGAAAGCGATCTTTGCGGTGCCCGGGCCGGATGGCGGTGTTTTTGAGTATCGCGACATCCCGGTACCCTCCCCGGCTGCCGGCGAGGTGCTCATCGCGATTCGGGCCGCGGGCACTAATCGCGGCGAACTGATCCAACGGCCGTTGCTGCGTACCTGCAATCCCGCCCTACGTCCGCTGCGCGCCGGAATTGAATTTGCCGGCGAGATTGCTGCGCTGGGTGATGGCGTTAGCGGCTGGCAGGCGGGCGAACGGGTGATGGGCCGCGGACTGGGCTGTTACGCGGAATTCACCGTGGTGAATCAGCGGGCGTTGATGCGGATCCCGGATGGAATGGGGTTCGCCGAAGCCGCCGCCGTCCCCAACGTCTTTGTCACCGCACACGACGCGATAGTCACCGCGGCAGCAGTTGGCGCCGGCGAGTCGGTGATGGTCACTGCGGGACCTTCCGGCGTCGGCACCGCCGCGCTTCAGATTGCCCGGCTCCTCAAGGCCACACCGGTAATTGCGACGACCAGATCAGCCAGCAAAAGCAGTGCTCTCCGCGCCCTCGGCGCCGATCAAGTAGTGGACGTTAGTTCCGGGCAATGGCTGGAACACGTCCTGGAGGATACACACCAGAGTGGCGTTGACGCGATTATCGACCAGGTTGGCGGACCGATGCTCGCCGATAATATCCGGTTGCTTGCGCTCAAGGGACGCCTGGTCAGCGTCGGCCGCAGCGCCGGCCGTATCGGTGAATGTGACCTGGACGAAGTCGCACGCAAGCGTGCGAGCATCATCGGCGTAACCTTCCGCACCCGCTCACCCGAAGAAGCACTGCAATGCTCCGAGCGCTTTGCCGCGCAAATGCTCGCCGCCTTCAGCCACGGTCAATTGAAACCAACTCTCGATCGTACTTTTCCCTTCGGCCGGATTGCCGATGCTCACGCTTACATGCTGAGCGATGCTCAAATCGGCAAGATCGTGTTGCTGATGTAGTTGTGATCAACAAGCCTGATGAAGCGACAACACTGTTTGTTTACGGCAGCCTGCTCGATCCAATCCGCCGCGAAAAAATAATCGGGCGCCGAGTCGAGTCAATGCCGGCGATGCTTCACGACTACGAAGTTGGCCGCGCTCATTATTTTCATATCCGAAAGCGCCCCGGCTTCAACACCGCCGGATCTCTCCTTTTGAATCTAACCACTCGAGATTTCCAGGCACTCGACCGCTATGAGGAAATCCCGCGCCTATACACGCGCGAGAAGGTAGAGGTGTTCGACGAAAGAGGCAATCCGATAAGGTGCTGGGTCTATCTGCCAACCGCATTGACGTCAAGCGGCGAGCGATGACGCAGTGCTCGAGGTTGATCCAGCTGCTGTCCAAGCAGGTCGCGCGCTCACCATTCCGTATCGCTGCGCGACGGCCCACCTTCATTTCGCCATCCCTCAGTGTCGCCGTCACCTCCCCCGCGGCAAAGCGGGAGAGGGACAGGACGTGACGCGCGTGAGCGGCGGAGAGGAAACTATTGAAGTTCGAGTTTCAGTTGATCCAGGCTTTCGCCAACTCCTCCAGTTGACGCTCGCAAGTGGCCGGCATTGGCGAATCGTTTAGGAACACCAGACGATGTGCACCCGCTTCATGGTACTGCTGGCGGATGCGCTTGGGGTCACCGCCGGTCCGCGGCGCATACATCGTGATTTCCAGCTTGCTGAAATCACGGCCCGCTTCGGCACACATCTTGTTGAGTTTTCCGAGTTCGGTCGCAAGCGCTTCAGGCGCGAGTCCCAACGGTGCCCATCCATCGCCGATGGCGACGGTGTCACGCAGCGCCCGGTCCATGTTCGCACCGATTCCGCCGGCGCCGACATGGACCGGCGGATGCGGTTTGCGGGCGGGCTTCGGATTGCATTTCACTGGCGGGAATTTGATGAACTCGCCGTCGAAACTGGCCTCCGGCCGCGTCCACAATTCCTTCATCGCGCGGATATACTCACGTGTTATCGGCCATCGCCGTTTGAAATCGACGCCCATGATCTCGCTTTCGTCACGCAACCATCCGGCGCCGATTCCAAAAATAAAGCGTCCGCCCGAGTAAAGATCAAGAGTGGCGACTTCCTTGGCTAATACGATTGGATGGCGTTCAGGAACCAGGCAAATTCCGGTGCCGAGGCCGATCGTCTTGGTAGCTGCGGCCGCCAACGCGAGGCCGACGAACGGGTCAACCATTTGCGAGTAGGGTTCCGGAATCTCACCATCTTTGGATAGTGGATAGGGGGTTTTGTGCTTAACCGGAATTATCGCGTGTTCCGGCAAATAGAATGATTCGAATCCAAGCGACTCGCATTTTCTTGCGAGCGAAGCCGGATCAACTGAGTGTGAGGTTACAAATGCCAGCAACCCAATTTTCATCTTCTCACTCCTATTCGGTTAGGCATCATAAATACAGCGACGAGTAACGTTCGAGCCGCTGCTTGTAATCCTCAGGCGTAAGCACGCCAGTAGTCACTACGTAGCGGCCGACGCCGCAATCTTCGAAGCGGCGCAATTCGTCGTGAACCTGTGCCCGCTCACCGCGGATTGTGCCCATCACCGTAATATCCAACTTACTGTAATCGCGTCCTGCGGCGCGGCATTCGTCGCGCAGTTTCGGCAGGTTCTCCTTCATGAAGGCGGGATCAATTCGATTGGGGCACCAACCGTCACCCCATTTCGCGACCCGTTTGAGCGCATTCCTGTCCTTGCTCCCCAAAAGCACTGGGGGTCCTGGTTGTTGGATCGGTTTGGGATAGCAACGTACTGGCGGAAATTTAATATATTTGCCATCGAACGACGCTTCGGCCTGCGACCATAACTCGCGCATCGCCGCTACATATTCCCCGGTTTGGGTCCAGCGCCGCGGGAAATCGACGCCGAGCAGTTCAGACTCTTCGCGCAACCATCCGGCGCCGATTCCGTAAATCAGTCTTCCGCCGGAGAAGAAATCGAGTGTTGCGATCTGCTTGGCATGCACAATCGGGTTATGCTCCGGCACCAGCGTGATCCCGGTACCGAGATTCAGTCTCCGGGTATTGGCCGCGGCCATTGAGAGACAGACGAATTGGTCGCTCATATGGGCGTATGGCTCCGGAATCGGGCCACCCTGTGGAAAAGGGGTCTGGGGGTTGACCGGCAACACTGGATGCTCGGGCACCCAAAGCGATTCGAAGCCAAGCCGTTCCATCTCAATCGCCATCGGTCCCGGCCGCACAGTCGGTTCATAGAAGAGGAACAAGATTCCGATTTTCATTACACGAACCTCAAGGCAGAACAGATGTTGCTGCCGATGCTTAGACGGGAGTAGGGCGTGTGTCCACCACGAAACGAGTTGTCGCAAAAAGCCCGGATTATTGCCAGCCCAAAGCACTCGCTCGGGTGGACAAAAGATGGTCGACAAGCTCAGGCGGAAGCGGGATCAGCGTGGATTATTCGCCATTTTGCAAAGCTGTCCCGCTGAGGCGTCGTTAGCGATTGTGCTATTGACGTAATGACTAAGGGAGGAAAGAGCGGATGGTGGGGCATTAGCGTTTTCTTGCGCTGGGCGCGTGACCGCAGTGACGGTTCACGCGCCCAATGTGCTTTCGGAACCGCGGTTTACTGGCTCGGTTGGATTTGCCAGAGCGTGCGCGCCGCGTTCGCCGAACGCTCCACCAGCTTCCGCGCCATTGAGTGTTGCGCCTCGAACAATGGTGCGAAGGGGGTGTCTTTGGCCCAACCCGTGGCCTTTTCCTGAAGCTCGAGCGCCTGTTTAGCGAGCTTCTCGCTGGTCTCAATATACCAGGCGGCGGCCTTTTTCACGCCGTCGAGGCTGAAGACCGAGTCGTTCATTTTAGTGAAACCCTCGAAAATACCTTCTCTATTGTCTGCCACTCTCTTACCTCCGGATTTTTGCCCTCCTTCGGGCTCTGCATCTACTTGTATGGACTGCTTGCGCGGCTCAGGTTGAGTGACCACTGTGTGTTGTTTGGCCTCCTCGAATTGCGCAGGCAAAATCAGTTTGGGTTCAGAACTCTCGAGCTCTGATTCGGCCTTTTCGTTTTCTTCCTTGTCGGTTTCTACCTCCACCGGACCTTCGACCTCCTGCTCTGACACCTTCTGCTCTAATGCGGCATCCTGAAGTTCCGCCCCGGATTCTGTGCGTTCCTTTTTCTTAGCGCGGCCACTTCTGCGTTTGTTGGCGCTCAATTTAACCACCACCCAATGCCGGCGACGCGATCGAACTGCCGCATGGGCGACAAAGCAGTCTGGCCGGCGGCACCATCGATCGCATCCGGCGTTTCATTGATCGCGTTCGGCTAGCCATTGGCCGACCTGTGGCCACAACTTGCCAATGGCGCCGGCGCTCACCACCGCCCCAATATGCCCAGTCGGAAAAGCTAAGTTGCGTTTGTCTTCGCTGCCGACATGCTCGACTAGTCCGAAACTCGAACGCGGGTGAACGACGTCATCCTGCTCCGCGACCACGTTGAGCAAGGGACAGGTTATGCGGCCGAGGTCGACCACCTCATCCGCTATTCTAAGGTCCCCGTTTTTGAGGGCATTACGCTTGAAAATGAGCTGGTGCATCTCGCGGTACAGCTGACCTGCCAGCGGCATATCGCTCCTCATCCAATGCTCGAACAGTTCGAACATCTCTGCATATCCTTCGCGCGGACCATTGCGATAACGTCCAACGTACTTGTCAAGTGCGTGGTGCATCGGGGCCATCAGGTTGAAGCCCCCATTGACCATCCACGCTGGGCAATTGCCGTAAATCCTGGTAACCAGTTCGACCGCATCATCACTGACGACATCGACGAGATTGTAAAAAGGCAGGTCCCGCACGCCCATGTCAAACGGCACGGTAAGCGTAATCAGATTTTTGACGCTATCGGAATGCAGCGACGTATAGAGCAGCGTCAATAGCGCGCCGAGGCAGTATCCCATCAGGTTGATCTGCTCGGTTCCTTCACGGATCTGCAACACCCGTACGGCGTCAGCTACATCGCCGTTGACGTAGGCGTCGAAGCCGCGCCACGAATCCTTGCGCGCCGGCGGCAGCCAATCAGTCATATAGACTTCGAACCCTTGCTGGACCAAGCTTTCAACGACGCTTTTGCCGGGCTGCAGATCAAGAATGAACGGCCTCTTGATCAGGGCATAGACGATCAGCAGCGGTGTCTTATGGCGACGCTCAACCGGTTGGTAATGGCGCAACCGCACCATCCCACCCTCATAGACCACCTCGTACGGAGTAGTTGCCGGCGGATCCGTTTGAGGCGAACCATAACCCTGGCCGAACGCCTCCATCGTGCGCATCGCACCTTCCATCCAGAAACCGGCTACCTCGCTAAGCAGCGACATCGCGTTTCACCTGGTTGGCAGAACGGCGCATGCCGTTACCGTTGCAGTTTGTTGCACGGTATCCGTTGAGCTGGGCACCCTTCCAAATACCCGGCAGCGCGTCCTGCGAATCCGTATCGGCCGAATTCGCAGCGGCCAGCGGCCTGGCGGCGTATGCGGCCAGCTCTTCGCGCAATACGAGCAATTCGTCACGCACCGCGACCATTTCACTATGTGTGGGCAAGCCGATTGATGGCCAGAGATTGCCGAAGAACGCAGCCGCCATCGCTCCCCCGATTTGGCGCAGGCGTAGTGCCGATTCCATCACCTGCCCGGTGGCGCCGCCGATAATGGGATCGGAATAAACCGCGTTGGTCAATTCGTTTGCAACGCTAATCCAAGCGTCGTAGGCTTTCCATCCTGCCTTGCGCAGACGACTGTCGTCGCCCGTCCCGAACAGGATTTTTCCGGCTTCGGCAGGAAGATCGAGCCACGCCGCTTCGAAAAACTTGCTTAGTTCTTGTGCCAAAAACGATTTTGTGCCGGACATTATACATCTTCCCCTCTTTCCAGCCATTTTCGGAAACGGTCCGCCCCTCTGGTAGACGTTGGCGCCGCCCTCGAACGGCAGTTTACTCTGTGTTAGCGCCCTGACCGCTGTTCTGGAAGCCCAAGCAACTGCCGGTCCACCTTTTAAAGAGCATTTATTCGGGTTGAGTTTACGCCCTTGAAGTGTAATTCATGTTAAGCGGCAATCAAGGTAGGATGACTACCGGCTTTGTCATCCGGGGGACAAAATCTAGGCATTAGCTGACCGAAACAGCATCAATTGTCGCACGCGAGACAGTCCATCACCGCGGACAGGAACGCCGACTGTGGCAGAGCGCGACCGTAGGAACGTAGTAGATGCCCAGACGCTCGGCCGGCTCAGGACGCTGGCGTGGCTAAGCCGTGATCAGCTCGAAGGGCTCGCGCAAAGTCTCGAATCCAGGAAAATAAGGCGTCGCCAACCCATCTTCTACGAAGGCGAGGCGTCGGACCGCGTCTATGTCCTGCTTTCGGGCGTGGCCAAGCTATCGTTTCTAAATCGTGCGGAAAAAGTGTTGGTCGGACTGGTTGGTCCCGGCGAAGTATTCGGTGTTTCCTCACTGCTGCCTAATGCGACCCGGCCGTTCCGATGCGAAGCTTTCAGCGATTGCGTAGTCGGCATTGGCCGTCCGTCGACCTTCGTCGGGCTGATGCTCGGGGTACCGCTCGAACGCTTCAGCCGCACCTTAGAGGTAACCGTCGGGCGATGGTGGTCGATGCTGCAGCGCTATACGAATTTCGTCGGCTTGACCGTGCGCGAACGGCTGGCCAGCGCCTTACTCGAACTCGGAGGTAAATTCGGCGCAGACGACGCGCGCGGTGTCTTGCTCACTCTGAAACTGACTCATGCGGATTTGGCTGAACTGGTCGGCGCTTCGCGCCAGCGTACCACCGAGCAGCTTATCGAGTTCGAAAATCAGCAGATGATCATACGCGACGGCCGCCGCTTAATCATCATGCCTCAACGTCTGCGTGACCTGGCCGACTATGAAGGCGTTCCCGTACCTGCACGCAGCCCGATTGCACCGCCAGGAAGTGTCCGCAGAGGATAATTCCGGGAGCACAAAATGATGGCGACCAGCCAGTTCATCACAATTAGTGGTCTCCGCCTGCACTACCTCGATTTCGGAAACAGCGGCAAGCCACCGCTTATCTGCATTCACGGACTTAGCGGCAATGCCCACAATTTCGATGGGCTCGCGCGCCACCTCGCGCCCGATTACCACGTCCTCTCGCTTGACGTTCGCGGCCGCGGTGATAGTCAATGGGGCCCAAAGGACGAGTACAATCAGACAAATTATAGCAGTGACCTCGCTATTCTGATCGATCGGCTGGGATTCCCGCGTGTGACACTTGTCGGTACCTCAATGGGTGGTATGATCGCGATGCTGTATGCCGGCGGCTATCCCGAACGCGTAGAACGGATGGTGCTCAACGATGTGGGGCCGGAAGTGGACCCCGCAGGCATTAAGCGCCTCACCGATTACATGAGCGTCGCGCCCACAGAGTTCGCCAGCCTGGCCGAAGTGGGAGAATACTATCGACAGAATTATCCAGCGATGCGGCAGATGCCGGAGCAGGAACTGCTTGACTTCGTCAAATGGACGGTCAAGCCCGCTGAGAGCGGCACGCTCAGATGGAAAATCGATCCGGCGATCCGCAACGTGCCCCGCAGCGGCAGCGGCGCGCGCCCGCTTGACATGTGGGTGCCGTACGCGCGCATCACCGCATCTATTCTTGTGATACGGGGCGCCGACAGCGATATTCTCGCGCGTGCGACCGCCGAGCGGATGCGCGCCGTACTGCCACAGCTGACTTCAGTGGTCGAGGTCCCGGGGGTCGGGCACGCGCCCTCATTGCTCGAACCGCAAGCGCTGTGCGCAATCAAGCGTTTCCTGTCGTGCTAGCAGAGCGGCGACCTCTCGATTGAGCGCGCATCCAAAAACGGATTCAGTCCTGAATGGAGGCTGACCGAGTGATTGAAGTCGTGAGGGGCAGCAATCGCGGGCCGCTAGCTATTTGTTAAGTATATAAACCTCATGCTTGAGCGGCTGCGCTAGCTAAGCTAGCAGGCCGGACATGCACCGGGGCTCCGGCGCTGCCTGGTTATCCGAAAGGCGGCAGGGGCGGTGGCTTGACTGGATTCGCCGCCTGCAGTATCCGTCCATCGTGGCGCGACGCTCCAGTAACACACGGACGCTGCGATTTATTGGCCTCGTTCTAATAGTGGCGGGCGCCGCATCATTGTCCATCAGGATGCGCGGGCGGGACTTCACTTCAGTTTCGGGTGCTGACTCTGTCACCGTCCCGACGGACACGTTGGGCAGAGGTCAGGTAAGGTTTTACTCGTATCGTAACCGGTCAGGCGAAAAGCTTCGCTTCTTCCTTGGGCGAGATTCCGGCGGCGAAGTTCATGCGGCGATAGACGCCTGTCAGCGTTGTTATACTTACCACAAAGGCTATGTTTCTTCGCACGGTTATTTGGTCTGCAAGCTGTGCGGCAACCGATACAAATTGGATGCGATGACATCTGGAATCGCGTCGTGCGCTCCGGTCAAGCTCTCGATGAAGATGGCCGGTCAAGCGGTTAGAGTCAGTACAGCGGAGCTTGAGCGCAATAGCGGTCTGTTTTAGGCTTCACCCCGCTTATGAGATGGCTTTCCAAATCTGAAGCTCGCATCGTAAGCGCCATTCTGGCGATCGCTATATTATTGGGAAGCTTCCCGCTAAGCACCGGCATCGCAATCGCTTCCCATCCTGAACGGCCGACGCTCACGCTCAACGTCTGTGAGCCCTTGCAGGCCGCTCTGAGCGTCTCGGGCATCCCGATCGCCAGGCCCGCAACGAGTTCCCCACAGCTCATTCTGCTTGAGCACGGAAGAACCCGGCCTAGCCTGGCCAAACCGCTGGGTGATCTGAGCATCGCGCCCGAGACTCCCCCGCCGAAAGCTCCCGTTTAGAGAGAGTTCCCCCTAACAAACTTCTTCATCTTCGTCGCTTACGCGAGCCCGCAGCTCACAGGTTGCGGCGCGAGTTGCGCTATTGCCGGAACCTTTCCAGGGCTGCCGGGATGGAAGCTTGATGAAAGCAAGTTGCGCGATCTCACTGCTCGTATTGATCGTGAGTCACGTCAGTTTGGCCTCGGCTCACGGGGTCGTCGGGGACTACGTGTTTTTGGAACCACTAATCACCCAGGACCCCACTCCAGCGAATGAGCTGGACATGCTGCAACCATCATGGGTGCGGAGCAGCGATGCGAATACCTACAGCATCGGATTCTCACTGGAGAAGATTCTCTATCTCGATGACGAATACGTACCCAGATTCAGCATAGGAGGGGGCAGTAACTGGAGCTACGTATCGCCGTTCGTCGGTCGTGGAAAGCAGGGATTCGACGATCTCACTCTCTTTGGCAAGTACGCCTTCTATTATTCGTTAAAACACGAATTCATGCTGACGATAGCTGCACAGCTGCAGTTACCCACTGGTAACACTGATATCGAAGCCCAGAGCCATACCAGCCTGGGCCCGGTTTTTTTATGGGAAAAAGGCATGGGTGACCTTCCGAATCTGCCGGTGCTCAAATACTTTCGCCCGCTCGGCATTCAGAGTGACTTCGGCTATGTGCCTGCGCTCGGCGGGCACACCAGTCACCACATGTTTGCCGACGCCGTAATCGAGTATTCGCTCCCGTATTTGAGCAACAGCGTTCGAGACATTGGGTTAAAGTGGCCATTGCGAAACCTGTTCCTCTTTAACGAAATCAACTACGACCAGTTGATAACTGGACCGTCAGGTCAGACCTTTCCGACCATTCTGGCCACTCCGGGAATCGCGTATATCAGTTATCACTTCGAGTTGGCGCTCGGCACGCGGTTCGCGCTCAACAACGCGAGCGTACCCGGCACACACGCTGCCGTGCTGGGTCTGCTGGATATTTTCTACGATTCAATAATTCCTCGCATTGGTAACTGGACAATCAACAGAGGATTCCCCGAATGAACAAGCGAGCTTTGGCCCTGCTGAGCGGCACCTTTCTCGCTTTAATCGTCGGCGTTACGGTCGCGGCTTCGGCCCACGCTTTTCCCGAGCAGGAAAGTCCGTCGGCAGGGGCGACGCTCAGCGAGCCGCCGGCCCAGGTCACTATCAAGTACGACGCGCCAATAGAAAAGTTGTTTGCGTCGCTCGAGGTACTCAATTCCGCGGGCCAGAACGAGGCCGTGGGTAAGCCGGAAGTCAGCCCAGACGGGTGGAAGCTGTCAGTTCCCGTGAACAAGCTGCCGCCCGGCGAATATACAGTTCAATGGAATGTAGTGTGCATTGATACCCATCATACTCAAGGCTCATATTCGTTCACGGTCGAGGCACACTCGTGACAGCAGACGTGGACCGCGCCTTGCTTGTATGGCCGCTGGTGGCGTCGCTTGTCACCACTTTCGGAACCACTGGTTTCGTGCTGCTCTCGGCCGGCGAACGAGTTTTCGATCTACGGGCTGCGGCGGCTTCGCTGCTTACCCTGTGGCGATTTCTTGCCGCCGTGATTTTTCTCGTGTCCCCGCTTGTACTGCTTAATGTAACCGCAGATATGGCGGGCGTCTCGTGGATCAGTGCTCTGGATTTTGTACCGGAAGTGTTGGCGGAGACGCACGCAGGCCGTCTTTTTGAATGGTTTCTGCCGATTGCGCTTGTGCTTCTCATCGGTGCATGTATCCCGCTCCCGCAATTCATCAGGACCACCATTCTCTTCCTGTTGGCAGCAGCTCTACTGCTCCTTCAGGCACTGCTGAGTCATGCTATCGACCAGGGAACGCTCGCGGTTGCGGTTTACTTTCTGCATGAGGTCGCGGTCGGCTTGTGGGTCGGCGCGTTGCTGGCGCTCTGGATGGTAGCGCGGTATGGAGGACCTCCTGATATATGGGTCGAGCGCGCGGCCCGGCGCGTTTCGAAGCTGGCTTTCTGGTCGGTCATCGGCCTCGTGATCACCGGAACCTACACCGCGTACAACGGGCTTGGATTTGACTTGTATCATCTGCTGTTTTCGGTGTACGGCCGCACGCTCATCGCAAAGGTGGGGATCTTCGTTGGGGTCTTGGCGATCGGAGCCTACAACCGTTATTGGCTAGTGCCGAAGGTCGCCGAACCAGCTGCACGCAATGCCTTGTTGTTCAATGTACAGATCGAATCTGTCATATTGCTGCTTGCCGTTGTTGGATTGGCATCGCTTCTGGCCAATACGCCTCCAGCCCAGCACAAGGGCAGCCACGGAGATCACTCAATGATGGCGATGATAGCTGCTGATTCAATGTTTTTTCGCCACGCTCGAATGAGAGCTACTTAACCGGCACGGTTTCAAAACCCGCAGCGCGGTCTTCGAGTTCATCGAGCGATGCCCCAACCCCATCGCCGCCATTCCGGGCTTGACTATCTGTCACCGATCGACTACGAGAGGAGTCATTCAGTAGGCGCTTGTTACCGCAGCCCAACACCCTCTACTGAAACGGGGTAGCTCCACCGGAAAGCCCCTGCTTCTCGGCGGCCCTGAAGTCCCGCTCACTATACCGTCACTGTTTTGGAAGTCAGCATTCAAAGCACCGGCGATAACGCGGCGAGAGCGGCCTTTCCAGGCGTCCCGTTCGCCGTGGTGCTGGCTTGGTTTTGGATCTTGCCCTTTGCTTGCCTGGTTTGGGGGTGCGGGGGGGGGATAGCTCGTCACCGACTCTAAGCCCCTCGCCGCTAACATTCAACTCTGGCGGCAACTACCCGGAAGGCATCGGAATTGACAAGTCCGACAATGTTTGGATCGCGAACCGATACAGCAACCAGGTCGCCTAGTTGAGCAATGCTGGTACTCTCCTTGGCACCTTCACAGTTGGCACCGAACCGCACGGGATTAAGATCGACCGGGCTAATACTCAAAACATTTGGGCCGAGAACATCGCGGGTTGCGGTCCCGGCGTGCCGACATCTTGTCCCAACACGACCAGCGGCACGGTTACCGCGCTCGCCTCCAATGGGAGGCTCATCGGAACCTTCTGTACGGGCGGCACTGCACCGCAGCACGCCCAGTTTGACGAATCGGGCAACGTCTGGGTCACGAACCAGGGGAGCAACACCGTTGCCGAGATCAGTGGCACCGGCGCATTGATAGACACGTTCACCACCGGGACCAATCCGCACGCTATCGCACGCGACCATGATGGTAATTTCTGGATCGGCAATTATTACAGCGGGACGGTCACTGTGCTTGCATCCGACGGTTCCCTTCTCAGTACCATCTCTAACGTCGGTCTACAGCCAACCGGCAACGATATCGATCCGTCCGGTAACCTCTGGCAGGCTGTGCAAAGTCTCAACTCGGTCGCGGTATTCGCCGCGGCTCCATCGCTCGCACCGGTCCGGAGCGAAACTGTCGGGTTCGCGCCCCGCGGCGTAACGATCGACAACGCTGGCAACGTGTTCGTGGCCAACCGACAATCGAATGACGTGATCCAGTTTAACTCCGCGGGTAGTCAGATTGGAGAGTTCAAAGTTGGCGGATGTCCGGAGAACATGGCGATAGATTCCAAGGGTGACGTTTGGGTTACCAACTCTTGCAGTAGCACGGTGAGCGTGCTTAAGGAGGTCGCGGTGCCCAGCCCCAACAGCGACGACGATTCCAACGGCTGATCGAAGACGGATGCACAGTAACCCGGTAGCATCTCGCCAAAGTTTCGCTTGCCTTGCAGGCACCTGTCGCTTCAACGAATAGGCTATGGCGTGACCGATTTCGTGGGCGCCGTGTCGCTCAGAACGCCGCGTGCAGGATCCAGCCGTTAAGCCGTAAGCAGCTCTTTGACTCCTCCGGGTGAAACCCTGCCTAAAAGGTAGCTTTCACCGGAAACACCGTGCGTCGACCTGGGCCAACGACCATTGTGCTTAGTTGATGTTCCCATCAACCGAATCACACCGGGTAGGTTAAACATTGTCTGAGAGGAGCTGGCTCTGAGAAGCGCTCCGAGTCAGCGCAGCGCGAAGCCGCAAGACCCTGAGTCCGGCGGCCGTGGCCGTCCACCGCGACCTTGCTTTCGCATCAGACGCGACGGCCTTCAGCACGCTCGAACCGAAGAACCGAGGAGTTTCCTTTGACGTCTGTCACCCCGGCGTCGGAAATGCCGCACGACCTCTTCAGATTCGAAGACTCAGCAATCGCGGCCCGTCCCCTATCTATTCGTTAACTATATAGACCTCACGCTTGGGAGACTGCGTGAGCAGGCTCGACATGCGCTGGCTCCAATTCTGGAAGTCCTGGCTGCCGGTCAGTTGGTGAATCTGTTGCTCGAGTGTCTGGAGGTCCGGTGCTTCTTGTTCGAACACCGCGTCGGCTGCGCCGAGCGAGGCGAAATGGGTATGCAGGACCCGTGCGCCGTTGCCGCCAGCCGCCCTCACCATCTCGCGCAATTTTTTGAGTTCTTTTTCAACTTCGCCGGTCTTGCCTGGAATCGTATGGAAGAGAAGACGTGATACGTACATCGCGCGCTCCCTTGCTTTCGTTCAAGCTTCAGTTCGAGCCTAAGCCCAATCTCGCCGGCACGCAAAGAATTTGTCGTGCAATGCCATTAAACGTTGAGCTAGTTGCGGGAACAATTTAATTTCTCGCGGGAGCGTACCAACAGGCGAAACAATCCTCGATCTTCATCTGGTGGACGGCCAAGGATTTTTCAGATCGTCTCAGAAACTGTCGTCGTCGTCCTTGTTTTGGTCCCCGCTGTCCCGGGCGAAGTCGCCCTGATATGGCGACCTTTTCAATTCGCCGCGAGAATCTCGAATCAATACTTCCACACGGCGCTCGACTTCATCCAGCTTTTGATTGAGTGAGCGTACCAGCGCTACCCCTCTTTCGAACGCTGAGATCGATTCTTCAAGCGAAAGTTCGCCGGAATCGATTTGACTGACGATGCCCTCAAGGTCGGCCATTTCGTCCTCAAATTTCTTCGGATTATTTTCCGCCATCCGGTCCTCAATGCTCGTGGAGCAACTTTGCGCGCCCCTCAGCAGAGGGTGACGCTTGCCTCACGAAGGTACGCGTTCAGTGGTGCGGGCGCGCAGCCGTCCCCGGCCCAGCCGGATATTCAGCTCATCGCCCACCTCTACCACCGAGGCATCCGTAACGGCCCGACCATCGCGGGCGTCGATCACGACTGCATAGCCGCGTTCGAGGACACGAAGGGGTGAGACTGCATCCAGCCGGCGGCTATTGGCCGATAGCAGCGATCGTTTCTTGTCGATCAGCAAACGCGACGCTAATTCGAGCCGTTCGAACAATCGGTTGAGGTGATTGCGGGCTTCGGCGACCGGTGATCGCAAGTTCGCCTCCGACAAATGCGCAGCGCTTCGCTCAAGCGTAATACGATGTGGATTTGCGCGCGTGCTCATTGCTTGGCCGAGCCGGACGGTCAGCTCTCCGATCCTGAGGCGCTGTTCCACCGCGAACGTGGAGGGGATTTTGAGATGAACCGCGAACTCACGAAGGTTGCGGCGATTTTCCCGCACTCGCGAAATAATCGCGGTGTTCAATTCCTCCGCCGCGGCATCGAGCCGCTGGCGAAGCTGCCGCAGAACATTGCGTGGATCGCGTAGCCGAGTCTCAAGATGTGTGACATGACGCCGATGCGATGACGTTTTGTTCTGAATGGCGCCGGCCAGCATTGCCTGCAGATCGAAAACCCGTCTGCGCAATTCTGCCTTAATCGGCACCGCCAGTTGCGCTGCCGCAGTCGGGGTTGGAGCCCGAACATCAGCTACAAAATCTGCAATGCTATAATCGATCTCGTGCCCTACCGCAGATATCACTGGGATTACCGAGCGAAAAATTGCGCGGGCGACAAACTCCTCATTAAAGGCCCATAGGTCTTCGAGTGAACCGCCCCCGCGTCCCGCGATTATTAAATCTGAGCGTCCATCCGCGTTCAGGTCATCCAGGGCGTCGGCAATCTCCGATGCCGCACCAGGCCCCTGTACCAATGCCGGTCGGATGATCACGTGAAGATTGGGATAGCGATCCAGCAGCACCCGCAACATGTCGCGCAACGCGGCCCCGCCTAAGGCTGTAACAATTCCAATTCGACGCGGGAGCAACGGCAACCGCTGCTTACGCGAGGCCTGGAACAGCCCTTCCTTATCCAGACGTTGCTTAAGCTGCTCGTAGGCGATTTGCAGCGCGCCTAGTCCGCGCGGTTCCATTTCCTCGGCGTAGAATTGCAGGGTGCCGCGCGCCTCGTAGAGGTTGATGCGCCCCCGCATGACGACCTGCATGCCGTCATCGACGCGGAAACGCATCCGGCGCACGGCCGAGTTAAACATCACGACGTTAATCGAACTGCGCGGATCCTTCAGCGTAAAATAGAGATGGTTGGAGGGCGCCAGCCGCACGTTCGAAATTTCACCGACTACCCAGCACTGGTCGAGATTGACTTCGAGCGTTTCGCGCACCAGCCGCACGAGTTGGCTCACGCTTAGCGCGATTCGGCGCGCCGGCGCTTTGAGCTGAAATTCAAGCTGCCCAGCCATCGCCTAGCAAATTAGCACAGATGAGCGTTTCGCAAATCAGCCCGGCAGCGGATTCGCGAACGACGATTTGAAAACATTTAGTTCAGGAATATCACCCCTGAACCGGCTGATTAGACGCCCGCGACCCTGCGTGCCCTGACTATGCGCCAACTGCGAGCGTTAGCGCCTTCATTTCGACGGGAAGCTAGTGCGGCGTTATTGGGCTGGTGCCTGCAACGGTCGATGAGTCGTCGGCCTTGGCGAGCTCGACTTTGTATTTGCTCCAGTGCTCAAGAATGCCGATGGCCTTATCCAACTGAATGTCCGGCTGAGCCTTTGCGGATTTACCCTTTTCGATGGAACTCGACACTCCCGGAGTGGACGCACCGGCCCCGTTTTGGCCGGCGGACGCGGCACCATGGACATGATGCGCCTGGTTGTTTTTGAAATGATGAAGCAAGTCGCTCTCACGAATGTCCTGACCTTCATCCATTTCCGCTCCGGGCAGTTCCAGGGCCGCCAGCGTTGGCTTGGGCGGCTCAACTATCATGTCCGGCGTGATGCCGACGGCCTGAATGGAGCGGCCGTTAGGAGTGAAGTAGCGCGCGGTGGTGAGACGCAAGGCCGATTCGTCGTCGAGCGGTAGAATCGTCTGCACCGAACCTTTGCCGAACGTTTGAGTGCCCTCTATAATCGCCCGCCGCTGATCCTGCAGCGCGCCGGCCACGATCTCGCTGGCGCTGGCGCTGCCGCCATTTACCAATACGACCATCGGGTAATCCGCAAAGTCGCTTTTCTTGTGGGCGAAGTATTTCTGTTGCTGACTGTCGAGGCGCCCCTGCGTATAAACCACAAGACCGCCGTCGAGGAAAGTGTCGGCGACCGAGACGGCCTGATTGAGTAAGCCGCCAGGATTGTCGCGCAAATCCAGCACCAGGCCCTTGATATGGCCGTGGTCCTGCCTGGTGAATTTATCGAGCGTCTTGGTTACGTCCTCGCTGGTACCATCCTGAAACGTGGTAATACGGACGTACTCATAGCCATCCTTGATCGGTTTGGACTTGACCGATTGGATCCTAATCACATCGCGGGTCACCGCGACGGTAAAGAGCTCGGGGACGCCTTCCCGGTGTAGGGTCAGATGAATCGCGCTTCCCTTTGGTCCGCGCATCATCTTGACGGCATCGGTCAGAGTCATGCCCTTGGTAAAATCGTCATTGATCTTGATTATCTGGTCGCCCGCCCTGATGCCGGCGCTGTAGGCCGGCGTACCCTCGATTGGTGAGACGACCGTGAGCACGTCATTTTTGATGGTTATTTCGATTCCAAGACCGCCGAAGCTGCCACGGGTTTCGACCTCCAGATCGCGGTAGAGGTCGGGGGTTAGATAGGCGCTATGCGGGTCGAGTGATGCCAGCATGCCGGTAATCGCGCCGTTGATAAGCTCTTTGGTTGAAACCGGTTCGACGTAGTTCTTCTGCACGATCGCCAGTACATTGGCGAATGTCTGAAGTTCCTTGTAGGTGTCGTCAGGCAATGCCTGCGCTCGCCGTACCGCGAGATCACCTATCACAAACACGCACACGCCTAGTGCAATTGCCATCGCCCCGAAGAGCCGGTTTCCCTTCTTAGCTGACATCCAAAATCCGCCTGTGGTTCAAAATATCGCCGAAAGCACGAGCTAACGCCAGTGCTATTGACTGATTACCCTTGCCTGGATTTGATTAATTCCTGCAATGCTTCTCGAACGTCGGCATTCGACCAGTCATAGGGGCCGACGTGATGAGCGACTATACGGCCGTCCCGTCCAATTATGAAAGTTTCGGGAATTCCGTTCACGTCGTACCGCTCGCCGACTTCATTGCGCGGGTCGAGTAGTACGGTAAATGAAAGGTGATTTTGCTCAAGAAAAGGCCGTACCATGGCGCCATCGGTATCCTGACTCACGGCTAACACCACAAAATCTTTGTTAGCTTTGAAGTCCTTGTAAAGCGACTCGATCGACGGCATCTCCTCGCGGCACGGCGCGCACCAGGTCGCCCAGATGTTCAAAAAGACCACTTTGCCACGCAGCGAAGCGAGCGAGATTTCATCGCCTTTGAGATCTTTAAGTTTGAAGTTCGCGGCCAGCTTGCCTGCGGCCACAGTGCCGGGTTGGGACAAAGGCGCCGTTTCTGAGGCGGGACGGACAGCGCCGAGCGTTCGATGAGAGGATAAATTCACGAAGCTAATCAGGCCGATCGCGATCAGCAGTGCCCCCAACGAAATTAACGAGAATAACCTGGCGTTGCTGCTCATTCGCTCAGGCCCTCAACGCTTCACGCCTGGCGCTCACCGTCTCCGCCCGTCGCCTCGACGACCAGTACCACGCCATACTGCCGGCCGCGATCATAAGCAGGGAGATAATCTGCGCCTCACTTAATCCCCATAACACGCGCGGATTGATCCGGACAAATTCAACCGTAAACCGCGCTAGACCGCCCAATATCAAATACAAGTACAGTAGCTCACCCTCCAGAGTGATCTTCTTGCGAATCCCCCAGAGGACGCAAAAGATCGCAACGTAAAGGATTGCTTCGTAAATTGGCGTGGGATGGACGCGAACTCCCGGAAAAAAGCCTGAAACGAGATTGCCATGACGGTCGAGCTTAAGCACCGTCTCCGGACCCCAGCCAACGATCGCCCTCGGATAAGCCATGGCCCACGGCAGCGTGGACGGCAAACCCCAGTCGCCGTCCCCGGAAAGTTGGCATCCCATGCGCCCGAATGCCATTCCGAGCACCAATGGGGCCGCGCACATATCGGTTACCGTGAGAAAAGACACCCGGTAATGCCTGGCGACCAGCCAGCTCGAGACGATTCCGCCAATCAAGCCACCGTACCAGACGAAGCCGGCCCCCGAAAAGATAATCGACGCAGGATGGCCCATGTAGGCAGACCAGTTGTCGAAAACGTCGTAAAGGCGCGCTCCGCCGAGCCCGCCGACAGCGCCCCACACGACAATCGCCGTGCCGAGTTCGGGTTTGAATCCGCGACGGCGGCATTCTTGACTCAGCAACAGATCGCCAGCGATAAATCCCAGCGCCATCATCAGTCCGTAGCTGTAAATCGTGACTGGACCGAGGCGTAAAATGATCGGAATCATCGGATCTTTAAGACTATAGCAGGCGACAGCGATTCGCGAGAGCATGAATGTCGCCATGAGGAATCTGTTTCGTGCGTGCAATTGTTCAACGGGTGAGCCGAGCAGAAGTTCGAGTTGACGGCGTGGCAGTCGGCAGGATTGCGCGGGGCTTCGTCATTTTATTAGGCGTTGCGAAAGGTGATTCGACCAGCGACGCGGAATTTATTGAGGACCGCATCGCGGGTTTGCGAGTTTTCGCCGACGCGGCCGGCAAAATGAATCTGGCGCTTGCTACTGTTGGTGGAGAATTGCTGGTGGTCTCGCAATTTACTTTGCATGCCGACACCGGCCAGCGGCGGCCCTCCTTTGCCAATGCGGCGCCGCCCGCACAGGCCCGAGAGCTGTATGAATACTTTCTCTCGCTCGCGCGCCGGCGCGGTGTTAACGTTGAAGCAGGCATGTTTGGCGTCCATATGGACATCGATTTAGTGAACGATGGTCCGGTAACAATAATTCTCGATAGCCGCGATCGATAGGGAACAGCGGCCGGGCGAGCAGCGAGAATGGAATCGCGTCGCGGCCCACCTCGGTGAGGAAAGACATGGCACGTGCGGGGTTCTACGCAATCGAATCGGGTAAGATTTCGTTCCGGCGCGATGGCAACTGGTATAGCGACGACGAACGGATCGACAACCCGCGAATCGCACTGCTTTTCAGCCGCAGCATCAAGCGCAACCCGGACGGTAGCTACTATCTTCAAGTTGCCGAGGAGCGGGCGCCGATCACGGTCGAAGATACTCCTTATGTCGTCAAAGCGGTCTTCGAAGATGATAGTGGCGGCTTTACGATCGTGACTAATGACGATGAGCGCGCGCTGCTCGACCCGGCCACTCTCGAAGTCGGGCGGGACAACGTGCTCTACTGCCGGGTCAAGGGCGGTGCTTTCAAGGCGCGTTTCCTTCGCACGGCGTATTATCATCTGAGTAATAGTTTCTTCACCGAAGAAGGAGAAACATTCTCGCTGGTCGTCCGCGGCTGCCGCTATCCAATTAAGTTTGCGGCAGCCAGCGGGACCGCGCACACGTAGTGAGCAAACCGCATTTCCACATCGTCCTGGTATGCCCCGAAATCCCGCAGAACACGGGGTCGATTGCGCGGTTGGCGGCAGCGACACGAACCCGTTTGCATCTGGTTGGGCCACTCGGCTTTTCGTTGGAAGATCGTTATCTGAAGCGCGCAGGGTTGGACTACTGGCCGCTGGTTGATTTGCGCGTGTATCAGAACTGGGACGAGTTCGCTCTGGTTCATCAAGCGGCGACAGAGTCGCCCAACTTCAAATGTTTTTCGACGCACGCCGAGAGGACTTATCTGCAAGCTGAATTCCAACCCGGCGATTTTCTGGTATTCGGTAGCGAAACGAAGGGACTTGGGCGGGAGTTTCTGGAGGCCCGGCGCGAATCAGCGTACCGAATACCGATCTTTGAGCGCGGCGTGCGCAGCCTCAACCTGGCGAATGCTGTGTCGATAGTCGTGTACGAGGCGCTGCGCCAAACCGGATTGCTGAGCGGCGCTTAGCTGAGCGGGTACCGCGGACGAGTTCGGACTGCCGCGGCAGATAGAAAATCTGCCGAGCAAATAAAAACTATCGAGCTGGCCCAGTCTGGAATAGCTAGCGCGCAGGCAGACCTACGGTGTCAGCAAAGCGGGCCATCAATTCCATAAAGCGGGAGAACTCTGTCGTCCACGCGCGCATCGACAGATATAGATGCTGTACCCCCAGCTCCGCATAGCGCGGCAGGTCCTCGATCACCTGCTCAAGGCTGGGCGCATTGATCGGCAGCATGCAGATATGGAGTTCGTCAGGTTTGCGTCCAGCCTTTAGCGTCATCTCGCGAAGCGTCTCGAGCGGCTGCCTGAGGTCTGCAGGCGATTTGCCAAGCGCAATCCAGCCGTCAGCGCGGCGTACCACTCGCTGCAACGCGCCATTCGACATTCCACCGACCAGAATCCGCGGCCGCGGCTTCTGCACCGGCTGCGGCACGGATTTTATATTACTGAACTGAAAATGACGGCCCCTATAGCTTGGAACATCTTCGGTCCATAGCGCTTTGAGCACATCAATAGTTTCATTAGTACGGCTGCCACGTTCGGCTATCGGGACTCCCAATGCCGCGAATTCCGGCTCCATCCATCCTGCTCCTACTCCTACTATCAGGCGTCCGCCGGAAAGCACGTCAACGGTTGCCAAAGCCTTGGCCGTGTAAATCGGATGCCGATATGGCAAAACCAGTACCGCCGTTCCGAGTTTGATTCGTGAAGTCCGCAACGCGAGCGCCCCGAGGACGTAATCGGCTCGAGGAACGGATCCAGCGGATTGAACGCATAGCCACCCTCGACCTTTGCCGGAAGCACCAAGTGGTCAATTACCCACGCTGTGCTATAGCCCAGCGACTCGGCGGTTTCGGCCACGGCAACGATTCGGCCGGCAGCTTCCTGGCGTGCAAAGGAGCCGAAGTGCGGCAAGACGATTCCGTAATCCATGATGATCCTCGTGTGTCGTAGGGTCCTCGTTTGTGGCGCCGCTTTCTTGAAGATTAAAGATTGGAAAGCCTGTCGCACCTACAGTAAAAATTGTAGCGGGCATTCACTTCGCGTCGATCTGCACCAGGAAGCCATCGGGTAGCTCGCGGCCGCCCGCAATAAAATCGCCGTTGATATCCGTTACCCATAAATGATGACCGATGAAGCGAGCACCGGCAGGATTAATGAATCCCGACGCGACTAGTTTCAATTCTCCCTCCTTAGTTACGCGATAGACTTTCCCGTCGCGTTTGAGTGCCTGGGTCTGTGGTACCGGGACCTGGATGTCGCCTACGTCAGTGACGAAGATCTGGCCCGCGTAGTCACCGAAGCCCGGCGGTGCCACGTCGAGTCCAAGGGGTGTGGTCAACCCCGTGGCAACGGGTTTAGGGTCGACTTTGCCATCGGCTGCGACGCTCACGATCAATCCTTTTGGCTGTTTACGCGAGGAAACGATCTCACCGGGCGAGACGGTGACCAGCATCACAGAACCGTTCGAGCTAAACGTCAAACCGGCGGGCGAACCGAGGGCGGAGAGGTCGGCGAAAGGTTTGCAGGAACCGTCGGCCGACGTTTGGTAAATCATGTCATTCAGTGCAGTGATCGAAAAGAAATGGTCTGCAAAGGCGCTCCCTGCCGGACCAAAGCGTGCATCAACTCCATAACCAGCGATCCCATTGCCGCCCTTCCGCGAAGGAGGTAGGGAGCAGACGATAGAAGTGGTGTGGGAGCCCCAGTCGACACGCTGGATAACGTGGTTGGCCAGCGCTCCTTTCATCCCGGTGGTGGGTTGGGCGATCGAAAAAATCTGGCCGGCATATTTGCCGAAATTATCCGGCACCACATCGAACCCGGTAACTGGAAGTAATTTGTCCGCGCCCATCAGGACCGAAATCTTGGCGTCAGGGGTAAGCGACAGAATGCGGCTGCCGTGGCCATCCGCTGCCTTGCCGTCATCGTTCATCCAGACCGTGCCGTCGCGCGGAACCATGAACAACGGGTCGTAAAGTTCTCCTGGGGGCACCAGGAGCTTGGCGCTGAATCCTGGCTCGGCTTTGATCACCGGCGGCGCGAGCACGCGGCCTATGACAAGTTGCGCCTCACGCCCGACAGCAGAGGCCGTGGCCGCGGCTGCGATGCCTCCGGCGATCGCAAGCAACTGCGCCACTAGTTTCGCGATGCGAGCAGGTTTCATCCAGGTTGCCTCCCGAGTTGTACGCAGTCCCGGCCTGACGAACTTAAGCCGGCCCTTGTGCTATCGACACTATCGCATAATCAGGTTGAGGCCGGCCGGCGTGGTGTAGCGCGCCACATCGTGGAACTCCGGCGGCGCCTGTTCGTTAACGTAAACTGATCCCGCGGATTCTCCTCCGGCTGAAGCGTGATTCCGCTGGATGTCCCAGATCAGCTCGACGTCGACGCCAGGGGTAACCACCGGGCCTACACCGGGGACGTCGACACGCTGGGGCAAAGTTGTCTGGAACTTCCACAGACTCATCTGCGTGTCAAAGAGTTCTTCCCACAATGGCGAAAAATTATGTGCGTCTATGTACATCACCCTTTTACCGTAACAATAACCGCCCGCTTTCGACGCAATCTTTCTGACACCGATGACGTCGACGTCACGCAACTGCCATTTGGCCCACGACGGCTTCGGCCATACGAGCGGCATGAAGAAGCCATCCGGGAAGGGATTGTCAGGAGCCCTGAAATCAACCAGTGCGAGGATCCTCTTATGGCCGATATAGCGCGCCTGAAGTTCTGCCATAGTCGAATCAAGCCCGCTGCGGAAATCCTCCGCCGTCCAGTCCATCCCTTCGGTTTCGGCGCATCGCCCTGAACTTGCTACCGGCTGGTAACGGCGCAACGACGGAAGAAAGGCATAGACATCCTCGGGTCTGCTCAAATCAACGTAGTTAATGTTGAGGGAAGCGCTATATCTGGACTGTTCGGGCTCCAGCACCATGAACCAACCGCTGAAATATTTGGCCCCTGGGACAGGCTGGTCCGGAGAAGAGCTAAGGTCGGTGCTGAAGCTGAGCTGCCGGTCGACTACCTGATAGGTCTCGCAATTGGAATTGCCGGAAGAGTTGACGGCACACGTCCAACCATGCGTAACAACCAGCAGGTGCGGGGCATAGCGGTACCATAGGTTCATCAATACCTTCCATCCCCGGTGCGGCTCCTGAGGATTGGGGAAAGCTATTCCGCCGCGATAGCCCTGCAGCGTGAGTCCGCCGTCCGGCAGTTCGATGACCTTGACCTGGCTGGCGTATTTCTCCGTCGCCGCCAGGTAGTTCTTAGGCAGTGGCACAATTATCGTTGGGCTGACTTCCATCTGAACGTCCGGCGGCATCTTCCAGAAGTATTTGCCCTCGAACAATGCGGCCATCCCGTCGGGCATGAACCGGCGATAGTTTTGCCAGTTCTGCGTCGTGATGATAGTTCCCGGTGGGATGCTATCGGCGTTCGCGGGGGCGTTGTCGACTACATTCGGCGCGCCCGCGATTATGTTTTGGGAAGCCGCGAATACAGTCGGGCCGGTCACCGCACTCACGGCCAGCAAAACTACAAGTACCAGAGTCCCAATCACCTTCATCGTTCAGCCTCGGTTCCTACTTAGGCCGGCGGCACATCCGCGTCGGCGCACGCCGACTATCGCACAACGGCCTGCCTCTTCTCCAGAAGACGCTCGCTTAAGCGCTGAGTATTGCCGTTGGTGACGACGTCTCAGGGTCGAGCGGCCAGAGTCATCGTGCAGCATTGTGGGCGATGCCTCGCGCCAAGACGATGAGGCGGAGCCTTCTTGGAACTCCGATGAGGCCAGAAAGCTTTTCGGCTAGACGGAGTTGCGAAAAATCGGAGCCACCCGAAAGAAAGAAGCAGGCTTCACGAAACACTATCTTCCGCAGCCTGCTTACTAACGATTAGTCCGCTGGTGATTGGAAATTGATCCATGGCCGGATCGTCTGCACCGAGCCGAACGACGAGCAGGCGGAGCGCAGGTCCCCGTCGGCGGACAGGCCGCGGCGGTGCGGCCACGCGCGCCACAGCCGACGTGAAGGCACCCAGGATTTCGCGATTGGAAAGCGCCACCGAACAAGCGGCAGGACACCGGAGCGCCTTCCCCGCTGTTCACTCATGGAAGAGACAGTGTAACCGTTAGCCAAGTCTGCGCGCTGACCAAGTCATCGGCGCTGCCAGCTCGTTATAGACTTCAGAACGTGGGCCATCCACCGGCAGCGTAAGGTGTTGCGCCTGACAAGTCGATCTCGATCGAGTGATAGGAACTAACGTCCTTATCGATCTCATGAAATGTTGCTCTTGAGTTAGAGCAATGATGCGAAGGCGAATTCCGCATCTTGCCGCTAAATTGATAGCCTGGTTTTGGCAGCATGCGCCTCAGGTACATTGCCGAGAAGCCGAAGCGAATCTGCCACGTGCCAGAGATGTTCAGGTATCATACGCCCAACTGGAAAGAACCGTTTTTTCCTCTTACCACCGACATTGACAGCGATCGGTGCATCGGGGCCGCTAATTTGAAGTTAACAGCTAAAAGGCGTGGTTCAGGTCGTGCCGGTGAGGCCTTCCCCGCGGGCAGCAGACGTTGCAAACCATCGGCGTTGCTTCTTCTTCGATGATTCGGGAAACCCGCGCCTCGTACTCAGCTTGTGAACTGCTCGCCTCAATTGCTCGCAGTACCTCTTCTTCGAAGGCTATGTGCGTCGCAATCGAATATAAAGCCGCCAGGCCTGTATCACTACTGCACTTGCTGCACTTGAAGCTTCCGAACGACTCATCTGCGGTGAGTGGAACCACTAACCAGCGGCAACCTTGCGCCTCTAACCTGCCAAGATGCTCGATGAACGCCTGGGTATTGCGGAGTAAGGCAGCTTTGTTCCAGATCTGCAAGCGCATTTCCTTCCTCGGGTCTGTTCTATAGCCAGTCCGGCTCCTATGGATGCCGCCGTTATGCAACCTACGTAAACAACTCCGCGGCTGGGCCTTGGCACCAGGACTCCTGTTCCAGGTTGATGTCGCGGACGAAGTTGCGGTTCTGCTGGGTGTGCGGACGACGAATGGGCGCGCTACGCTCAAATTCGGGAAACAGCGCACGCACTACCAGATCAGTGGCATCACGTCCTCCAGTGAGGCCTATTCAACCCTGCTAACCAATCCAGGTTCTGGCTGGTACCTTAGCCTAAAAACGTCGGGCTGTCTTCCGGGCACTAGCCAATCGGGGACCAGAACTGAGGCAGGACACTGGTTCGTTGAAAGGGCTCTCGATTTCGACCCGCGGAACTCAACGCCTATCTTGAATTCAGCACGCCAGTCATTCATCTTGTTCAATATCTACGTGTGTTTGGGAGGTGGAGGGTGACGCAGACTCAAATGACGGCCTACCTAGCTGACAAGATCGGCATCAGCAAGCGTCAGGCAAAGTCCGCACTCGACGAGCTCAACGAGTTGGTAACCCGCCAGCTCAAAAAAGAGGGCTTGCTGCGCCTGGCGGGTCTCGGCGTGTTCCGTAAGCGCAAGCTCAAGGCGCGCATGGGGCGCAACCCGGCCACCGGCGAGCAGATCAAGATTCCGGCGAGGACCCGGCTTCGCTTCACGCCGGCAAAGGCACTGAAAGACTCCGTGCTTGGCGCCCGTTAGCCCGTCTAACAGGCGAAACCTTCTGCGCCCCCGGTCGAGCTACCCGGAGTGTTGGGCCTAAGGCGCGCTCTCAGCCTGAGCGCGGGGCTCAATCACGTCCTTGTACATAGCTGATCTGGGGCTGGTCATGGAGGCTCAACTGCACCAAATCCGCGAAGCTTGGTTGAACTATGTTGCCCAGCGCATGGCGCCCATGTTCGTAAACTGTGGCCAGGGGCATAGGCTTGGTGGGGCAAATGGCGGCGACCACAGCCGGGCCCGGGCTTGAGAAGGCCATGCGGCCGATATTGGAAGCAGCAGGGCCGCTGCCACACGGCAGACATGATGCGACCTCCGCCGGTAGCAGCCAGTCCAGCAGGCGCAAAAAGCAGCACGCGCCCCAAATCAGGTGCGCATGCGCCGAGTGCGGCTACACCCTTCATGCCAAGGTAAATGGCTCGACTTGGCCGGGGCACTTTGTCCAAAGCACGGTCAAACGGAAATAACAGAAAATGCGTCGCCGACACCATGTAGCACATTCACGCGTAGCGCATTGGTTCCTGTCATTGCTCTTCGCCACCGCTTTTCGACATGGGCCGGCAGCCATAAGGTAGCTGGCATATCCATTCGAGGTGAAACCTTCGCCCACCACCGGCTCTCTTCAAAATAGTTGTAGTAAGTGCCACTCTTTCAGTATGTGAGTCGCTAACTGACGCTGGAGACAATAGCTGCCGAAGGCCGGCTCCAGGAGGAACATTGCGAGATGAATTCTGTAGATACGTTCGAAAAGCGGCTGCGCGAGGAGATCGCTGCGGTCGAGAAGGAAATCCAATCGCATAATCAAGAGGTCGAGGCGCTGACCAAGCGACTGGAAGGACTGAAGCGGGCGGATGAATTGTTCGAGTCCGATCAAGCGGCGATTGCGGAGCTGCTCCAGGCCAGCATAGGTAATGGGAGCGGCATCACTCTGAGGATGGCAACCGCGCCAGCCCCCACGACGCACAGAGCGGCGGCCAACCCGAAGCCAACCGCTACCCTGCAAAAGCAACTCGGCCGCACCACTCGCATCGGCCGCGGCAACATGAAGACGGGACCCGTGCAAGCTGCCGCTCGCAGCGCGAGCCAACAGGGCGGACTCACCCGGGTCGACATGATAGCCGCGGTTCTCAGGCGCCATCCGCGCCGAAGCGTCCGTGAATTAATCGCGCTACTCGACAAGGAATTTCGCTGGAAGACCAACGAGAGCGCGGTTACCGGCAAGCTGTACACGCGCCGCGATAAGTTCATACACACTCAGCCCGATCGCTCGACCAATCGCCCGGTCACCTGGTCGCTGAAGTAAGGCCGGCGTTCGGTACCGGCGGCACGCAACAGAACACCTAGCTAGGAATTTGCCGTGCCCTCTCGAGCGCGGCGGGGAACTCGCGCGGGCAGCGGCGCGCGTTGGCAGCGGGGAATAGTAGTGACTAGGGCAGGCCGAACAGCACCCTGTCCTGAATTCAAAGCAGGTAAGCCTTGCTGGGTTTTGGCGATTTGCGGGCTCAATATTGCGCAACGAGTTCGTGGGCGGTGACTCCCGAATAATTTGGCGCGGTGAGCCGAGGCGCTTGGATGAAGAGAAGTGCGTGCGTTGCCGTGGCTGCATATTTCGTAGCTGTGTTGTTCGCACTCGGGTCCTGTGCCCGCTTCCAGCCCACCACGCCGGCGGTTAGCGCGTCTAATTACACGCCTGCCGGCATGCTCCAAAGCGTGACGATGAAGGACTCCTCTGTCCACTACGATCCGGCAGTGCTCAAGCCCGGCTCCTCGCACGTCCAGATCGAAGCGGCCTTCGGCGAGCCCAACGCCAGCGGCACAACCACTAACGGTCAGACCGAAGACGTTTACGCCTTCAACCCCGACGGCACCAAATTCGTCAACCCGCAAGTGCGCCCGCGCAATCTCGCGCTCGGCTTCCTTACCAGAGGAATGTCGGTCGCGGCGCGCCAGGCGAGACTCAGCATGACTGAGAAAAAGCTGACGCTCTACCATGTGCTGTATACGCCCAACGATGTGGTCGAGGTGGTGCGGGAAGAAAGGATGTCAGGCGCACCCGAAGCCGGTCCCGCGGTACAGGAGCCGGCTTCAACAACCGGCAGGCAGCAACTGCGCAATCACAATCCGTAGTAGAAACATCCGTGCTCTGCGCACCTTGATTATCTGACGGAATGGAACACCGCTACGGCGGCGCCGACCCGACGCATGCTTTGAGTCGCCCGTACGCTTTCAAGCCCATTGTCTGGAGTGTCCAGATTCGAGAGCCACGGTCCGACTCATGGCGCCTCGCCGGTGTGCAGAACCTGAATGAAGTCGCGCTTGACCTCATCGGGCACCTGCATCGAGAGAATCCGGGCCACGGTTTTTCTCAGACTGGCATATCGAGCGCCTTCAACTCCCAGCGATAGTCGTGCCAGGCGGCATAGCGAGCCTTGGGGCCGCCTGGCCTGGTCTGACACAAGTTCCCGGATTGACGATCATCCGCTCACTCGCGGTGCGTGAGAACTGAAGATGGGTCTGGCCGCGAGGATCACGTCGGCGTTCGAAGCCTTATCTTCGGGGCGCTCCCATAGCGGCGAATCAGGGGCCCGATACTTGTAGATCAGAGGGGGTCGCGGGACACAGGAAGAAGACCTTGGCGTCAATCTGCCGGCGAGCGGAAGTTGGTAGATCGCGCAGATATCGTTTGTCCGTGGCGGAAAGGATCAGCCGTGAAGTCGGGTGGCCTCCGCCATCGTGTGGAAGCGCGGCAAGCACCGGCAATCCGCGTCGAAGCCCAGGGAATGGTCGTGGTTGCCGCGAATTACCGTGGACGCGCGCGATCGCACGAAATCAATATGGCGGCCGGATCGGGACCATAGTTCCCCAGGTCGCCCAGCACCCCATCACTCGTCGTAGCGTTAGCCGGCGAAGCGCGGTTCGGGTTTACCTTTCACGCGCAATCCTCTGATCGCGAATAGGGCGCCGCCCTCGGGACCGGGCTCCATGTCGAGAATCTTCATCCCGATTGAGGTTGCATAGAGCACGTCGAGGTTATCGCCACCGAACATCACGCTGGTGATGATGGGCACTGGTACCTCTACCGTGCGTGCAACCGACCCATTGGGCTTATAGCAGACGAGCTTCCCACCGCCCGCAATGGCGGACCAGAGATTGCCCTCGGCATCGACGGTGGCGCCGTCAGGCACTCCGCCGAGGCCTCTGATCGCGGCAAACTGGCGCTTGTTTGAAACCGTCCCGCTCGCGAGGTCATAGTCATAGGCCGAGATCGTCCGGCTGATGCTGTCGGAGCAGTAGAACGTGCGATTGTCCGGACTGAAGCATGGACCGTTGGTACATCCGATGGCGGGTTCGAGGACGCTGCACTTTAGTGCACTATCGAGGCTAAAGACCGAGCCGATTGGGTTGGCGAATTTGGCATCCAGGGTTCCGGCGATAAACCTTCCGCGCGCATCGGTCTTGCCGTCGTTAAAGTTAGTTCCCGGCTTCGCGACGATTCCGTTGGGTACCGGCGTGGCATTGCCTGACGCGAAATCAAAGAAATAGAAGCCGTCGCTCATCGCGCAGATGGCGCCGCCCTTTTCGCGCAACGCGAACGAGCCGATTTGTTTGGGGACCTTCCACGACTTGACTTCGTTGGTCTTCGGATCGAGGCGATAAATCGCCGGCGCGTGACCATCGATCCAGTAGAGTGCCTTTTCGGTGATATCCCATACCGGACCCTCGCCTAGCTGGGTTTTCACTCCGCTGATGCGTTCGATTGTGATCGTCATGATGCGTAGCCATCCTCAGGGTTTTTGGGCAAATCGCCGAAATTGTTGTATCTGAACGAACCAATCCCTCCGCAGGTCCTGCTGACCAGGATCATCCTCTACGCAACACCGGTAGGACCTCGGTAGAGAATCGCTTTAGAGAACGCAGCGCCAGCTTTGGATCGAGCCCAGGTTGTTGCATACCCAACGCGATTTCAGTCGCGGGCGTTTGCGCGATCAACTCCCCCAGTTGCTCGATCACCCGTCTCGGCGGACCAAGGATGGCGCTCTTTCGAAGGGCGTCCGGGTTCGGGCGATAACGGCCGGAGGTGTCGATACCGCCCTCGTCCAACCACTTCCCGTATAGCGCCATCTGATACATCAAGCCGGGTGCGATTTCGTCCCACGCTTGGTCTTCGCTGTCCGCGACGTAGACCTGTCGGGTGTTCACCACGCTGTACGCGGAAGGGTCCTTGCCCAGCTCCCGCAACGCCTCATGATACTTACGGATTTCGCCTGAACCGAGGTTGCAGGCGAATCCCAGGTCGAGTTTCGCGCTGCGCTTGATCGATTCGGGATTCATCCCGCCCCATAACAGCTCGGGACCCTTCGGGCTGATCGGCTTTGGCAGTACCCGGGCGTTCTTGAAGTTGAAGTGCTTCCCGTCGAAGTCGAAGCGCTCACCAGTCCAGGCGCGCTTCAGGATCTCGATTCCTTCAAGTGTCCGGCCGACTCGCTCCTTGCGCGGTATCTGAAAGATGTCGAACTCTTCGCGGCGATAGCCCACGCCGATCCCCAGTCGCAGCCTGCCGTTCGAGATAACATCGATCAACGCGGCATCTTCGGCCAGGCGCAGGGGATGGTAGAACGGCCCGAGCAGCACAAAGCTGCCGAGCTTCACTCGTTTGGTACGCGCCGCCATCGCGGCCATCATGGGCATGACGGACGAGAGGTAGCCGTCGTCGACAAAATGATGCTCGGTAGTCCAGATGGTGTCGAAGCCAGCCTGGTCGAGATATTCGATTTGCTCGAACATGGCGGTATAGAAATCGGCGTCTCCAAGCTTCGATAGTTCGCGCGGGTTGCGGAACCCCATCACGTAGCCGAATTTGATCATCACAGCCTCCAGTCAGTCACCAATACTCTCCCTCGGCCACGACCTTCGCCGCGCGAGGGTCCGCGATCTCTTGATCGCTGCGTCCCAGCCAATGGCGTAGGATCTCGCCGTTGTGCTGTCCACGCGTCGCCGCTCCGGCCGCAAGATCGAGAAGCTCCCCTACCGCGACATCAGGTGTTTGCGCGATGCTCGCGTGCCCGGTCGAATACGGCTCGGGTCGTATCGTGAGCTAGCCGCGCCGCTTCGTCGAGCGTACGCGATCGCTGTTCGCCGGATAGTATCTCGACAGACACAGGAGCATTCACTCCCATTTCGTCGAGCATCTGGATAAATCCAATAAGGTCGAATGCCCCCTGGCCTGGCAAGCGCCGCCTTTGCGTCGTGTCTTCCATGTACCCACCGACCTGGACCGCATCGGCATCGTCGAACTGAATCACGAAGAATCGGTCGGCGGGGACCGATCGAACCTGCGCGGGGTTGGCGGCGCCGCGGAAATAATGCCAGCTATCGATCAGGATGCCGCCGTTTTTGCGATCCGCGAGCCCGATGAGCCGCCAGGCCGCCGCGGCATCGGGAACGTCCGACCAAGGAAGGAATTCGAACGCCACCAGCAGCCCCTGACGAGCAGCACGATCGCACAGCGCCGCGAAATGCTCCGCTACGATCTCCAATGCCGGCAACGTACCGCGCGGGCCGGCGCAGCCAACATTGATGTGGCGCGAGCCTAAGGCGTCGGCCGCCGCATAAAAAAGAGCCTCGTTAGCTCGTGCGCGGCGGCCACGCTCGTCGTCGTGCCACCAGTTCTGCAGGAATTCCAGCTCGGCTGCGCGGATGCCATGATCGTCGAGAATTCTTCGCATTTCTGCGTCGGACATCCCGCGCTCACGGCACGCGGCGTAATCTTCGATAGCCACTCCGATTCCTGCGAAACCGGCCTTGGCTGCGGCGGCCACTCGTTCGGCGAAAGAAAATCGCGGAAGCTCGAATACCGGCGCGCCAGACAAGGTGTAGGAGCTTGCGATCAAATCGTCGCCGCCCAGAATCCGGTCATTCGAATTGCTCATATGCTTCCTCTCACTTCGGCGAGTTTGTTCGACGATTTCGAACGCTCGCGGCGGCCGATTCCCAGCGGGTTCCCCCCATGTCGTTTCATAATCCTGCTGATAGCCTCGTTATATGCCGTTGGTTAGCCAGGCTTTTTCATAAGCTCAATTCATGAACCTTCCAGCGGGCATCCGCTTAGAACCGGACTGTGCGCAAAGCGAAAAAATACAAGTTGCGATATTTAACTAACGTTACAACAAAATTCTGCCGCCGAACTCCGGGAGCGCCGTGCTTTCGCCTGGGTTGTGCAGCTTTACCGTTGCTCGCGCTTGCGGCCCTCCGCCTCGTCCAGCCGATCCCGGGCTAACTTAAAGATGTGCATGTTGCCTTCCATCCAGGTGACGGTCAGCTTGCACGATCGGATCTTCCAGCCCTGGCCCGTTCGCACGAAACGGTTAGTGTAGTAGCCGTACATGACCTGGTCGCTTCCACCCGTATCATTCGGAAGATGATGGCGCGCTTGCACGTAGGCGACGCAGGTGGCCTCATCGCCATCGAGCGTAATGACATGATTGGTGATCATGTGCTGCGTAGCCTTCAGGCCGTTGATCGTGCGCCGCGCGTATTCGACCCAGTCGTCGGCCTTCATCCGTTGAGGCTTGGTGCCGACGGCCGACGAAAAATCGGTCTCGATCTCGTTGGCGAAACAAGACCGGTACATGGCCCAGTCGCGCATGTCGACCCCGGTCGCATAGCGGATCTGCACCTCGCTGATAGAGCTACGATCGATGAGAGCCTGCAGTTGCCTTTCGTCGATAGCCATGTGGCGACTTATAGCTCCATCCGAAAGACCCCACCAGCCCAGATTGGGCGGCCAAGGTTGGGACCAGGTAGCCGCCAGCCTAGTTTATTAAGCCGCCGTCGCTGAGAGCCGGTAGATGGTTGCGGTGCGGACGTTGAAGGTATCAGCGATCTCTATGGCGGATTTTCGCTCGTTTATGAGCCGGCGCACCAGGTTTGTCTGCTCGGGGTTGAGTTTTCGAGGGCGCCCGAAGTAAATCCCGCGGCGTCTGGCCGCCTGCTGGCCAGCGCTGGTGCGTTCGGGGCTCGGTCCGTCTGGCGCGGATAGCCAGTTTGTGCCCACACGATTAAGCCATAGAATATGGCACATGGCATCAACAAAATGGCACGACAATGAGGATCGATAAATCGGGGCGGATTGTTGTTCCGAACCACTTGCGGGAGCGTCTTGGCCTAAAGCCGGACAGCGAACTGGAGGCCGTCGAGCAGGCGGGCGGCGTGTTGTTGCGCGTAGTCGACCAGCGCCCCTCCATGATCAAGATCGACGGGCTCTGGGTGCACCAGGGCGTCGCGCAACCGGGCGCGAACTGGGACCGCGTGGTTCAGGATTTGCGCGAGGAGCGGATCGGGTCCGTTCTGAAGAACTAAGCGGTGCAGGTTTTCTTCGATACCAATGTTCTGGTGGCCGCGTCAGAACGCAGCCACCCGCAGTACGCACAGGCGTGGCCGGCACTGCGCCGAGTGGCGGCGGGAAAGGACAAGGGGTTCATGAGCGCTCACTCAATCGCCGAAGTGTACGCCGCGCTCACACGACTACCGGTGCAGCCGCGCATACACCCGGTCGAGGCAGTACGCATCATTACCGACAACATTCTGCGGCATTTCGAGGCCGTGGCCATCCGGAAAAAGGATTACATCGAGGCGCTCAGGGCCGTTGGAAATGGAGGATGGAGGGGAGCGAAGATTTACGACGGGTTGCTGATGGGCTGCGCGGCCAGGTGCAGTGCCGATCGGATTTACACTTTCAACCTCGCGGATTTCCGGCTGTTGGCTCCTGCTGGGCTGCAGGAGAAAGTATGCACGCCGTGAAATCGGAACGCCTGGACCAGGGCAGTCAGCATTTTAGACGCTTACCTGGAATTCGATGCGCTCGACCTCGCCGAGCGAAATCTCATCTCGCGTCCGGTCATAGAGTTTCGCGGTACGGGGCGACTGATACGCTGCCGTTTGCTGAGCGTTACCGCCTGTCTGGAAAACGGCGGCGCGCTTTCCGGAATGGTGCAAATCTTACCTTTTGTCAAACCGATCTTATCCAGAGCGATGGCTACACCTGTGGAGAGTGTTCGAGGCTGAGAATTGCCCGCCTTCGGTTCATTGGTTAAGTTTCTTAGCGATTGCCATGAGCCGAGGTTCTTATCAATCAAACCTTCCTAACCGCGCCGAGGTTCTCGTATGATCGCGACGTTGACCGGCAAGCTTAAGCTCCGCGATCCCGGACGCCTGATCGTTGCTACCGCCGGTGTGGGCTACGAAGTCTTCGTGCCGCTGAGCACTTATTATCGGATGCCTTCGGTTGGTGCCGCAGTCGAGTTGGAAGTTCGCCAGGTGGTGCGTGAAGACGCGTTGCTGCTTTACGGCTTCGCCAGCCCGGCAGAAAAGCAGGCGTTCGACCTGCTCATGGGCATTCAGCACGTGGGCCCCAAGCTTGCGCTGGCCATCCTGTCCGTACTCGCACCTGAAGACCTGGTGGCGGCAATAAGTCATGACGATGTCGAGCGGATCGACGCGGTGCCTGGAGTGGGTGCCAAGGTTGCCGAGCGGATCGTGCGTGAACTGCGCGACAAGGTTAGTGAACTCAACCTGTCCGCGCCGGTAAGGATGGATGCTGCTGCTTCATCGAACGGTCATGCCCAGGGCTCGTTGATCGACGACGCCGTGTCGGCGCTGATCAATCTCGGCTACAAGCCGGCAGAGGCCAAGCGCGCCGTCGATGCGGTTGATGCCACTGATGAAAAAGACGGGCTCGAAAGCCTGATTCGCAAGTCGCTCGCGATAATTCTCGGTGAGAAATAACAACCATAGTAGCGAACCCCCGGGCATAACCGACGTTGATCAAGTCTCGGACCCTGAGCAGCAACAGGCAGTTCCGAGGCCGCCGCACGCCCGGACCAAGCCGAAGCAGGGTGGCGGAGCTGCCGCACCGGTAGCGAACAAAGAAGAGCGCCAACTCGAGCGCGCGGCACGCCACGGGTAGCCAACCGTCTGCTGCGGCGGGTGCGCGACTTTGCTCAGGTCAAAGCAGCGCCTGTGGTAACCAGTGAAGTGGCGTTAGGAGCGCTCGAACTCCTGGAGATCGATACCTGTGGGCTTCGACAAGATGGACCGCGCCATCCTGCGCGCGATTATAGATAAGTTCGAAGGTGGCCCAGTGGGGGTCGAGACCTTGGCGGCGGCGGGCGGCGAGGAAGCCGATACCATTGGTGACGTTTACGAGCCCTATCTCTTGCAGGAGGGATTCATCGCGCGGACGGCGCGCGGTCGTATTGCCACCCAGCGGGCGTATACGCATCTGGGCCGCACCCGCCGCGGGATGTTGCTCTAATAGGCCAAGAGCAGAGTTTCTGTTCATGTGCAGCCGCTTATCGTTGGCAGAAGACCACGATTGAGCATCTCTTCTTCGTTGGCACTTGGCGAGCGGTTCATAAGGGAACGACAGGACCACGGCGAGCGTAGCCATAGACCGACGAAGCCCCGCGCTTGTGGCCTGTTCTTCCAGTATTGAGTGCGGTAATGCCAATCGCGCGGAGGGTGTGATTGCCTCGATCAGGCAGTGTGCTCTCGGCGTCTAGGTGCGCTCTCGGAGGCGTCACGACTTTACTGAATAATTCCACCGATGATAGTTCACCTGATCGACGGTACGTACGAGCTCTTCCGCCACTACTATGGCCGCCATCGTGTCCCCAAGGGCCAGGACCGGCCGTTCGGGGCTGTCGTCGGCGTGCTGGGCAGCGTGCTGCAAATGATCGAGGAGGGAGCGACGCACCTGGGTGTCGCCACGGATCATGTCATCGAATCCTTTCGCAACGAACTCTGGAGCGGATACAAGACGGGCGAGGGCATTGATCCGGCACTTCTTGAGCAGTTTCAGCCGCTAGAGGAGGCTCTCGCCACGATGGGAATTGCGGTATGGCCGATGATCGAGCTCGAGGCGGACGATGCGCTGGCCTCGGCAGCTTTCATCGCCTCGAAGGATACTCGCGTGCACAAGGTGTGCATTTGGACCCCGGACAAGGATCTTGGGCAGTGCGTGCGCGAGGATCGAATTGTGCAGGTGGATCGAAGGAGCAAGACCATCAGGGACGCTGAGGGTGTACGAGCGAAGTTCGGGGTCAGCCCGGCGCTGATCCCAGACTATCTTGCGCTTGTGGGCGACAGTGCGGATGGATATCCCGGCATGGCCGGCATCGGGCCGAAGGGCGCAGCGCGCCTCCTCGCACGGTATGGCCGAATCGAGGACTTCCCGCCACAGGTTCTGGGCGAGCGCAGCGAGCTTGCGCTGCTATTCAAGAAGCTGGCGACGCTTCGGACGGATGCACCACTCTTTCGCAACATCGATGAGCTCCGGTGGGACGGACCGACAGACAAATTTTCAAGCTGCTGCGAACGACTCGACGCCCCTCAGCTCCTCACCCGCGCCGACAAAGCCATTGCGCCACAAGTATAAGCGGCGCGTATCAACGAATCGGTTTGGGGGCGCCATCGCCGAGATCTAGAAATGGCTCGGCCACGCGAATACTTATACGAAAGGGTCTGATTGATCAGCGGAAGACTCGGCTTGAGGATAGACCGACGTTTCCGCAGTTAACAAAAAGCCAATCTACCGGACGTGAGGCGAAGTCGACGATGCACACGATCGACGGTGCCCGATGCTTTCAGGCGATGGTGGCGATGCGCGACGGTGTCCGGTTGAACACCTTTGTCTATTTGCCGCAGGAGGGCGGACCGCGCTTTCCGGTGATTCTGCACCGTACGCCTTACGGCATCACCTTGCCGCAAGGCCAGCACTTGACCGACTGCACGAAGGGCTGGCTCCCCGATCCACAGGCTCCCCTGCGCGGCTCGATTCTGCGGGGCTGGCGAGAGATCGTGCGGCGCGGCTATGCCGCCGTCTATCAGGATTGCCGCGGACGTTATGGCTCCGAGGGCGAGGACCATGTTTACGGTGACGACGCGGCCGACGGCTTCGACACTCTTGAGTGGATCGCGAGGGAGCCCTGGACCAATCATCAGGTTGGCCTCTCCGGCTCGTCGGCGGGGGCAACGACGGCGCTCGCGGCGGCGTCGCAGCGTCATCCGACAGCGCGCGCGTTCTTCGCGCAAGTCGGCGGCTCCAGCATCTACGACGACGTGGTCTACGAGGGTCAATCGATAGAGATGGAGCGATTATGGCTGTGGGTCGCGGGAAACATCGCGGGCCTTTCGGCTTCGCATCGCGAAGCCGTGGCACGGCAGCGCGGTCTGAGCGCTACGGAACTGGCCGCGGTCGCCGATTCCGCCCGCGCGCGCTACGCGGCATTGGACGCCGCCCGCCATACCAATCCGCCGTTCATCGAATCTGCCGAATGGATGCATCTGCCGCTAACCGGTTATCCGGATTTCTCAGTATGGCAGCCCTACCTGGACGAAATTCTCCGCCATCCCGAACCGGATGAGTTTCGCGCCCGGCATAACTTTCGCGCGACGATCGACATCCCGGGTTTTCATGTCACGAGCTGGTTCGATATTTTCCAGACAAGCGTGCTGGCGGCCTTTACACACCTCCACTCCCGCGTCGGCAACCAGCGTTTATGGATTGGACCTAACAACCATTACTTCGTGTATGAATACAACTTCTGGCCGCGCGATCCGTACTTCGAGTGGTTTGATCAGTGGCTCAAGGGCGAGCGCACGAGGATTATGGACGAGCCGGCGGTCTTGTATTCGCCGCGTGCGTGGGTCGCCGACCAGAAAAATTACGTTGCCAATGATTGGCGACATTCGGAGAGCTGGCCGCCAACGGGAGCCGTTCAGCAGAAGTTCTATCTGACTGGCGATGGCCGCCTCAGCGCCGACGGTCCAGATGGCGAGGCCAGACGCTACCTCTACGATCCGCAGCGGCCGATTCCGACGCTCGGCGGCCGCAATATGTTGATCGAAGGCGGGCCGCGCGATCAACGCCCCGTGCAGGCGTTGCCGAACTACGGCCTAAGCTATCGAAGCAAGGTCCTCGACCAGGATCTGACCATAGCCGGTTCGGTGGAAGTCACGCTCCACATTCAGTCGAACTGCCGGGATACGGATTTTGTGGCGAAATTGGTTGAGCTGCACGCGGACGGCCGTGCGATGCTGCTCATGGACGGAGTGATACGGGCGATGTATCGCGATGCTGCGGCCGGACTCCAGCACTTGGCGCCGGACAAGGTCTATCCGCTGACGATTCATCTCGGCGATATCCATCATACCTTTACCGCCGGCAGCCGCCTGCAAGTGGATATCACCAGCAGCAATTTTCCACGCCGTGTCCGTAACACGAACAGCGGCAACGCAATACTGGCAAACGATACGGCGGAGGACATCCATATCGCCACCAATGCGGTACACCATCGCGAAGCGCAACCATCGTTCCTCGTGCTTCCAGTGCTGCCTGTCTCACCACGAGACTAGCTTTAACACGGCATGCTGCGGCCGGCTGAGGCCTTAAATTTTATATAATCCCCGCTCTACCAAGTGGTTAAGGCTAAGAAGTGGTGCATCTACAAGGGAGAGTGTGATGGCCAGCTTCGTTCTCGTTCACGGCGCGTGGCACGGTAGTTGGTGCTGGAAGCGCGTACGCAAGGCGCTGCAGGCTGCAGGCCGCGAGGTCTTCACTCCCACTCTGACGGGTGTGGGGGAGCGTTCCTACCTTCTGTCCCGCGAAGTGAACCTGGAAACACATATCCAGGATGTAGTGAACCTCATCAAATGGTAAGAACTCTCGGACATCGTACTGTGTGGTCACTGGTACGGCGGGTGCGTCATTAGCGGGGTTGCAGATCGCAGTCCCGCTCGCATCCATGCCCTTGTGTACCTGGCTGCCTTCGTGCTCGACGATGGTGAAAGTCTCGCCCAACACCTCCCAGAAGAGCAATCCAAAATGCTCTTCGAAGGCGCGAACGCGAGAGGCGAGGGATGGAAGGTTCCTCCCATTCCGGGCGAAGTGTTCAAAGTCAACGCGCAGGATCTGTTGTGGATGAATCAGCAATGCACCCCACACCCCATTGACTGCTTTCGACAGCGGATCGCCCTGACCGGGGGTATTCAGAACATCACAAACGTGACATTCATTCTCGCTACCGGTTGGAATGGGTCCTCGCCTTTCCCACCGTTCTATAAAAAGGCGAAAGCCAAGGGCTGGAAGAACACGTACTCTGTCGTGCGGGCACGAGGTAATGCTGGACCTCCCTGAAGAACTCACAAAAGTGCTGCTCGACGAATTGGATATTTGACAATGAAAGCGCGAAATGCGGGACTCACAACCGCGAGGGACGCAAGTTTTGCGCGAAATGCGCCGCGCCAGTTGCTTGCTCCTGTCCAAAGTGCGGTGGTCCGAACGACCGGGCGATCACTTCTGCGGTGACTGCGGGATCTTGCTGACGCCATCGTCGGCAGCAGAGAGAGGCGAGGCCACAAAGTGCCGCCTGCCGGATTCTGCAATTCGAATAACAGGTGAAGCGTTGCGGCAGCCCGCTGAGTTCCACCAAGGATCGCGTCAGGGAGGAGATCACACCGTGGCGATGTGAGATTGTCGATTTTCGCGCCATCAACCGCGTCGATGCGGTAGATTACCAGAGCCATTGAGCATTGGTGTAGGTGCCGTCAAAGTGGTGGCTCGTCTTGTATAATTCGTATTGGCCGCTTCTTGCCGATTGCGCCGTTCTGGCAAGCAAAGCCGCCACCGGTTGCTTAGTCATGGGCTGAAAGCTCGACGCGGCCTGGAGTGCTTGCATGAGAATCGGAACTGAATCGCAACCCGTAACGATAACGCTCGTCGGCAGATTCATCGCATAGTGCGGCATTCGATAGGACTGACTACTTTGCTGTTCAGAATGAAATGGTCACCCGTCGATTTCATACCGATCACACCGATGTTGTGCGCGCGTAGCGCAGGCCGCAGCGTGGCGCGGGTTGGCTGACAGCTCGCCGGTGGTGCCCCACTCTATGGGCGGGTCTACGTCGGTACACCCGATGAAGTTACAAAAATGCTCGAACAGGAAATGAATAGCAGCCCAATGATGGAAATGATATTTTCGATGGATTCACCCGGAATGGATCCCAGCCACATGCGCAGCTCGCTTGAATGATTCGCCAAAGAAGTAATACCCCATTTTCGAAAGCGCTAGTCTGGTTGGAAGTTTCTGGCCCGAAGCCTGCCGGTGGGCAGCGCTTAGCAGATTGCTTAAAAAAAGTCCCCGCAGCAGCTTGTCCGTCTTTAATCTCCTCGGCGAGCGGCGAAAAACTAAGGAAACAAGCTAAGGTATTGAGGCCGAGCGTCCCAGCAATGCTATTGGCTCTTTAACAAAGCACTACCAAATAGCACGTATCCAACCCTCAAGACTCGTCAGATGCGAAAAATCCCGGGTACGTTTTAGCTACGCAATCCCGAATTCTTGATCCGACAACCGCCAGCTTCAAACCGGTGACCGCAAACGCCATCGCGATGCGATGGTCCTTGTAGGTTTCCACCACGGCCCTGTGAAGCGCCGACGGCAGTATTCCTCATTGCTTTTTGGCGACAATTCTCGATTTGTGGCACCAGCGCCAATTGCTATTGCCAGCTCCGTTACTGGCTTGCGGCAGCGCGAATGCGACGGCAGAGTCGCCCAGCTTGGTGCCGAGCTTGCCGTTGCCGCCCGCGATGAGAACGTACTGCTTGTTGCCCATTTTGCAGGTCATCGGCGTGGCCTGCCCGCCGGCGGGCAGCTCCCTCTGCCACCTCGTCCAGGCGAGCCAAGCCGATCCTCTCCGAATGGCCGCTTATATCGGTGACGCAGTCTGAATCAATTGTTATTAATGGAGCTGATAGATGTCTTATTATGATACAACAAGTTCTTAGATGTTGTATTATACTTATAAATATCGGTATAGATGGATTTAATTCACTGTAGCTCATGTAGAGCCACAAAAATGTTTGACGTCTAGCAGCAGGTCCTTCTCATCGAGGAACCTGAACAAGGGGAGCCACATGCAAAACGCTCAGTCGATAGTGCAGACCGGCAACATACTTTCGCAGGTGGATATCATTCTGCCATCGCAATATTTCGGGGCTATCGGCAGCGTCGGACTATCAGGCGAGCAACGGCTGATGTTGGCAGTGCTGGTCGACGCGATCAACGTTTTGCAGAGTTGGCAGAGTGGTGGGAGCGCGTGCAAACGCCGCAACTTTGCCGAAGCGGCACGATGGGTCAATAGCCCCGGAACCAGCCGTCCATTTTCATTCGAGAGCGTGTGTGACGCTTTGGAAATTGACTCAGAACTGCTGCGCTCGCGATTGCGCGTATTGACCATGCGCCCGGCCAATTCGGCCCGTCGCCCCGCCCTGGTACCTCTGCGACTGAAAGAACTAAGCCGCAGCCAGCACATGACCGCTAATCGGTTGCGGCGGCGTGAGCATGTTCCTCGCATCGGCACTGCGGTGATTGGGCCTACATCAGAGTCACCCTCGCATTGGGATGGGCACGCGGAAGAGGCTCAGGGATGTGCCGAAACCAGCACCGGTTGCGCGGCATTTGGCGAGGAATCTACATACGGAGCCGGCGGACAGAGCTTGACCTGGTGAAAATCGACAAGATGACAAATGGACTGCTACTAATTGACAGCCTAAGGTTGGTCGTCCTAAGCTTAGTCATGCCGTGCACTGGCGATGGTGTTTTTTCTAGTATCCTCGCGGCAAATCACCCAAAAGGAACCCGCTGATTTTGACAACGAACGAGGAGGCAAAACAGGCGCTGCAAGGCGACATCATGACCGTCGGCGAGCTCGCCGAATTTCTGCAATTGCATCCCTCGATGCAATTGCATCCCTCGACCATCTATCGCCAGCTTCGACGGGGCAAGCTTCCCGCTTTTAAGGTCGGCTCCGACTGGGGCTTCAGTCGCGAGGCCATCGGCCGGCTTGTCCAGCTAGAAACCAGGTAATAACAGGGTTCGCGGACGGGCAATGCTAGTGCCGGCTTCTCCAATGGCGGTATTGACGCTGACGTCCGCGGTGGCTTGAGGGAGCACCCGCGCGAAGGTAGCCACAATAATCGCAAGCCCCGCTAGCGACAGCGCTCCGCCTCGCCAATATCTGCGCGGAATCTGCCTGGGCTAAGCACGGCGAGGGCACGGCGCCCTCGAGCAGCACACGCCACACTCGCACCGGACGCGCGATGTTCTTGACCGCCTGTTCGCCTCGATCCTCGTAAGCAAGCGTGAGTTTGTCGCGCACCTGTTCGTGCACCGTACCTGAAATGCAGATACCGCCGGGATCGGCGAGACTCTCCAGCCGCGCCGCAACGTTGACTCCATCCCACGTAGATCTGCTCGCCCTCGACCATCACATCGCCGAGGTTGACGCCGATGTTGAATTGCATCCGGCGCTCCAGAGGCCACTCTGCATTCTCGGCCCTAAGTTCGGTCTGAATCGAAAGGGCGCAAGTAACCGCCTCGACCACGCTGGCGAATTCGGCCAGTACGCTGTCACCGGCCGAATTGACGAATCTGCCGTGATGTCGTTCTATTAGCGAGTCACTAATCTTGCAGCAGGCGGATAAAGTCCGTAGCGTGCCCTCCTCATCCTCACCCATGAGGCGGCTATAGGCGTAGACGTCGGCGCCCAGGATAGCAGTGAGCTTACGCTCCAATACTCACCTCTTGATGACGATGATACTTCTACGCATTTTTACTTTGTCAAAATCGCCCTAACCGGGTATCGGCAGCGTGCGTGGTCGGGTCACCCCCGGGGGATTGCGCCTCCGAGGCTCCTATGGATCCGGACGTGCAGGTTTCCCGCATCCGGCTCTTCGGTCCACGGCTTCGCCGGGACGGATGTGCCGCTCCGGCAGTGGGTAGCGCGCCAGCATCCCTTCCATTTTCTCCCACGTCATGTGGGCCCGTTGCGAGCGGCGATTTAACCACTTACGCCACAGGACCGGTGGCGTAAGTTGGGAGCGCTCTCAGGTTGCCGATGATGGCAAAATACCCGAAGTGCCCCAACAGCTTGCGCTTGAGTGGACATCATGACGTGGCGCAGCTTGCACCCGATTCTGCCCGGAACTTCGGGCTAAAGATGCGAGGTCTTGCTCGATGTGCTGCAGGCATTCGTCGGCTCGTGCGACACTGCCTTGATACAACGACCAAATGATCGGCAGCACGGCGATGATTAAGGAGCCAAATATATCTAGCCTGCAAGACTCGTCAGATGCTCGAAAAATTCCGGGTACGTTTTCGCTACGCATCCCGGATTCCTGATCCTGACACCCGCGAGCTTCAAACCGGCGACCGCAAACGCCATCGCGATGCGATGGTCGTTGTAGGTTTCCACCACCGCCTTATGAAGCGGCGACGGCAGTATCTCCAGACCGTCATCGAATTCGCGCACCGCTGCGCCGAGATGTGCGAGTTCTGTAGCGAGCGCATGGATACGGTCACTCTCATGATGCCGAATGAAGCCGACTTTGCGGATGCGCGTTGGTGAGGAAGCAAAGGGAGCGATTGCCGCGAGCGTCGCGACCACGTCCGGCATCGTGTTCATCGCAACGTCCACACCGGCCAGCGGTTCCGAACCGATTACATCGACGCCGTCACCATTCCACCGGACCCGCGCCCCCATCCTTTCCAGAATTTGCAGGAACCCCAGGTCACCTTGAACCGAATCTCGCGTCAGGCCGCGAATAGTAACCTTGCCGCCGACAAGGGCGGCGGCCGCAGCGAAATAACTTGCGCTGGTCGCGTCGGGCTCGACAGTGAATTTAGTCGCACTATAGCGTTGGCCACCGCGGACAATGATTCGATTCCCGTCGCGCGACGTTCCTACTCCCCAACGCTTCATTAAGTCGAGCGTCATTTTGATGAAAGGCTGCGCGGCTTCGCCATTCACGGTCAGCCTCAGGCCGTCGCGCCACAATGGCGCGGGCATCAGCAGGGCCGAGACGAATTGCGACGAGAGGGTCGCGTCGATCGCGACCTGGCCACCCACAAACTTTGCTGACGCTGCCTCGATGACCACGGGCGGGCATCCATTGTTATTCTGGGCGCGGACCTCGATTCCGAGTTGCTGAAGCGCTTTAAGCAACGCGCCGATGGGTCGTTGACGCATCCGCGTGTTGCCGTCAATACGAAAGCGGCCGCAGCCCAGTGTTAAGAAGCCGGTCAAGAAGCGCATCGCGGTGCCGGCGCCGCCAATATCGAGATTTGCACTCGCGGCCGGAATGGTGCCGCCCCGCCCATGGACAGTGATGATGCGGTTTGCCTCATCCATTGCGACATCGATGCCCAGGGTGCGTAACGCCGCCGTCATTGAGTAGGTGTCCTCGCTCAGCAGAACGGAGTCGATAACCGAACTGCCGTCAGCCATTGCCGCCAACAAAAGTGCACGATTAGTAATACTCTTTGAGCCGGGGACGCTAATCGTCGCGTCGAACGGGCGCTCAGCCGCGGCTATCTCGATTTCAGGCGGGAACACAACATTCGCAGCTTAGTCCCAGCCTGAGACCTGACTCAACACGGCCGCAAAGCAAGGGCGGCCACCATCGCAGCGTGTTGATGGTTCATCAGAGTACTCGGGCAAGCGGTCCGCTGAGAGGCTGGAAAACTTGTGTCACTATGGCAGTTCACGCAGCAGCTTGCCCTCTTGCGAGTAGAAATCCAGCGCCGCTTCGCCCTCGGGATCGACCCCGAGCAGGGCGCGAGGATGACGTTGCGAGTCGAACAGCCGCAGAGCGGGAATTTGATCGGGGTTGATGATCAGCGAGACGCGGAGCGTACCGCTCGTATCGAAAAGCTTGAAGCCCAACCCCTCATCATCGCTGATTTGGAGAGCGATGCGGAGCTTGCCGTGATGGTCATAAAACGAGAGCGCAGGGTCGCCGTCTTTGTTAAGACTCAGGGCGCCGCGCCGGTTGTCTTTCGCGTCAACCAGCAAAATCTCCTGGGCCGCCATAGTTCGCTGTGGAACCTGGGCGACGGTAGCCGCAGCCGTTGCACTGAGTCTGCCGCCGGCTAAACCGCCCAGCACTCCGCCGATCAGCGCCAGTACCGCATATAGCCATTCTCTTTTTGTCGTGGGTATCTGCAAAGCAATCGCTCCTGCGTTGATCCTTGTCGATGGTCCTCACCTCACTCGCTTTTGGTTCGATAGAGCGCCTCGATTTGAGCATGGTAGTGCTCCTGGACCGTTCGCCGGCGGATCTTCATGGTCGGTGTGAGCTCGCCGTTATCTTGCGAGAACGGCTGTTCGGTCAGGACAAAATCCACAATCCGCTCGACGTCCGACAGCGGCCGATTGAATTCGCGAATGCGGCTGCGGAAAAAATCGCGGAGCGCCCGATCGTTCACCAGTTCGGCCGGCCGCCGCTGGTCTATCCGCACGTTGTCCGGCGGCCGCGCGCCCAGGGTTTCGAAATTCGGCACCAGGATCGCTGCCAGATGTTTGCGGCGGTCGCCGACTACGCACGCTTGAGCGATGAATGGATCGCTGGCGAGCCTGCTTTCCAGGTTAGCCGCCGAGACATTTTTCCCGCCTGAGAGTACAATGAGGTCTTTTTTGCGATCGATAATTCTGATGTACCCTTCGGCATCGATCTGCGCGATATCGCCGGTATGCAGCCAGCCCTCAGCGTCAATCGCATCGCGCGTCTCGCTGTCACGATGGTAGTAGCCCTTCATTACGTTCGGCCCGCGTACCAGCAGCTCGCCATCAGGGGCGGTGCGCAGCTCGATATTCTGGAGCGGCCGGCCGACTGTGCCGATTCGAGTGCGGCCGTGCAAATTGCATGAAACCACCGGTGACGCTTCAGTCAGCCCATATCCTTCGACGATCGGAATCTCCGCGGCGGCTAGTAGGCGGTTAATCTCGGTCGATAGCGGTGCACCACCTGAAATCAGGTAACGCAGGCGGGTGCCAAAGATCGCGCGAATCTTGCTGAACACCAGATGCCGAAACAGCGCCATTGCCGCGGCTAGATAAAACGGGACTGGCCGTCCTCGATGGCGATAATCGGCCGCCTCGGTTCCGATCGCGACCGCAGCTCGGAAGGTTCGTTGGCGCCCCGCTGATGAGCTCTCAACGGTGCGCATGACACGGCTGTAAACGGCTTCGAGCAATCGCGGAACGGTCAGCACCACAGTGGGCCCGACTTCAAGCAAGTTGGCCGCAATCTGCCCCAGCCCCTCGGCATAGGCAATTGCGCCGCCGGCCAGCATCACCGTGTAATAGCCGGCAGTGCGCTCGAACGAATGTGCGACCGGCAAAAATGACAGGGTCATATCCTCGGAGTTCAGATTCAGCGCCGCCAGGTTAGACTCAGAGTTAGCAATTATATTACCATGTGATAGCATGACACCCTTGGGTGGTCCGGTCGTGCCGGAGGTGTAGATAAAAGTCGCGAGTTCGTCCCGATCGCCTGCCGTGGCGGGCATCGGCTCGTAGGCGCTTGCCTGATCAAGTGAGACGATTCGCGGACCAGCGCCCACCTGCGACTCGGGGGTCTGGTGCGTCATCATAATCGTCTCGAGAGCGGGCAATAAGCCGAGTTCGCGAACTTTGCAAAGACGTTGCGCGCTATCGAGCGCGAGTAAACGGGCCCCGGAATCGGTCAGCACGTGGCGCGTCTCCTCGGCACCGCCAGTCGTATACAGAGGAACGACAATCGCGCCCAAGCCGAGTGCTGCCATATCAACGATCACCCATTCGGGTGAATTGTCGCAGAGGAGCGCCACACGATCGCCACGTTTGATTCCCATCCTGCTGAGGCCGGCACGCAGGCGCGCGGCGCGGTCAGCGACGCTGCTCCACGAGTGATCGTGCCAACGCTGGTCGGACTTATTGCGCAGGAAAACACGTGAGTCATGGCGCCGCGCCTGCTGTTCGAGGATTTGAGCCAGGGTTTGAGCTGGGGTCCCCATCCTTTTACCTCGCTATATTTGACGGACCCGAGTCGCAGGAGGTCGGTTGTGTCAGAAAAGTGTCACCGGGACGCGATTTTTTGGAAACATTATTTAATTTGTTGACGATAAGGCAACTTTAAGCTTCGAAAAGCTCGTGATTTCCTTCCAATAGACAAGGCATATTGATTGCGAAACCTTCCTACAAGCGACGCCAGTCGCGGCATCCGAAAACAACCCGACTGGAGCGGAGGCCCGGCCACGATTCTGCTAGTCGAAGACGATAGCGGTACAAGAGAAGCCTTGTGCGAGATTCTCAACCATGCAGGCTACTCAGTGCTACCTGCTGAGAATGGAATGCGGGCGCTCCAATCGGTCGAGGCGGCCGGGACAACCCCTGCCTTGATCCTGCTCGATCTTACGATGCCGGTCATGGACGGCGTGGCGTTTTTAGCGCACATTCCAGACCACGCGCAACTTGCGAGCGTACCGGTAATCGTCATGAGTGGTGATTCCAGAGTTCTATCGCGCGCCGAACAGCCTGATAATGTTAGGGAGGTTCTGCCGAAGCCGATCGATGTCAGCCGGATGATGGAACTGGTAAGAAAACATATGGGCCACTCACCGCGCCGCCTGTAATGACACAATAGCGGCCACGCTTTCCGCCAGGATCAGGGACCGATTACTATTCTCTGCCGGCTAGAGCCGGAGCATAACCCGCGTTAAGTCATGCGCAGCAGCGTGCAGGCCGGGCCCGGCCCATTGCGTTGTGCGCTAAGCCCGCTAGAATTCATCCCTGCGGTTCCCCGTGACGACTCGGCTGATCCTGTGTCCGCACGTTTTCAAACTACTTCGACTTCCCTTGCATTGCATCGTTTCGCGGTTGTCTGCGCCGCCGCAACTTTCGTCCTGATATTTGTTGGGGGGCTCGTGACCTCGACTGGGTCCGCACTGGCGGTACCGGACTGGCCGCTGGCATTTGGCAGGTTGATCCCGCCGCTTACAGGTGGCATCCGCTTCGAGTGGGGCCATCGCCTCGTCGCCGGCGCTGTCAGTATTCTCACGCTGATACTCGCAGTTTGGACCTGGGTACGAGAGCCGCGGCGATCGGTCCGAATCACAGCCCTGACAGCCCTTGGACTTGTGTTAGTTCAGGCAGTGCTAGGGGGGCTTACCGTGCTGATGTTACTGCCGTTAGCATTGGCAGTGGCGCATGCGGCGGTTGCGCAGGCGTTCTTCTGTCTGATGATTGCGATGGTGCTCTTCACCGATTTCAGCCGCACCATAGAAGATAATATGGCCCGGCTGCCGCACAAGCCGCCGCCGCTGGCTGCACTTGCGGCAGTGACCACGGCCGCGGCCTACGTGCAAATTCTGATTGGTGCGGTCATGCGCCACATCGGTGCCGGACTCGCCATTCCAGATTTTCCGACATCATACGGTCGTCTGATTCCGCCGTTCTATTCATTTGCGGTTGATATCAACTTTGCTCATCGATGCGGCGCATTAGTCGTCACATTGCTGGTAAGCTGGACCTTCGCACGAGTGATGCGTTTTTATTTTGCCGAGCGCTCGCTTCGGAACGCCGCGATTCTGATGCTCGTTTTGCTTGCCTTGCAGATAACTCTGGGCGTCCTAACCATATGGAGTGGAAGAGCAGTGCTTCCGACCACTGCGCATGTCGCGACTGGCGCCGCCCTCCTGGGTGCAACCGTCGCGCTCACGATTCGAGCTTACCAACTCATAGCGAGAACCGGCCCCGCCCATGTCGTGGCCCCACCGACCTTTGGTGCAATGCGGCGTCAGGTGTCCGCTTGAATAGTAACGCAGCCGCAGTCGTGATCGCGCCGGTCACCTTGCGCGGACGTGCGGCCGCATATTTCGAACTCACTAAGCCGCGCGTGGTCGCAATGATCCTGATTACGGCGCTCGCCGGCTTTTACATGGGTAGCGGCACCGAATTCGACTTCGTGCTAGCGCTTAAAGTGCTGTGCGGCACGGCACTGGCGGCGGGCGGCACGCTTGCGCTTAACCAATATCTTGAGCGTGATTTTGACGCCATGATGCATCGCACACGGGCTCGGCCGCTACCTTCGGGGCGGCTGCAGCCGCGGGCAGCGCTGGTCTTCGGCCTTGCAATAGGACTGGCCGGTATCATGTATCTCTGCGCTTCGGTGAATGCGCTGTCAGCGGCAGTAACCAGCGTGATTAGCCTCCTTTACCTTGGCGGTTACACGCCGATGAAGCGTTTCACCTGGCTGTGTCACCTGATGGGGGGGATACCGGGTGCGCTGCCGCCGGTAATTGGCTGGGCCGCAGCGCGCGGGACGCTCGGCGCAGAACCTTTTGTACTGTTCGGCATCATGCTGCTCTGGCAGCTGCCACATTCACTCTCGATCGCGCGGATCTATCAGGCCGATTACGCACGCGCCGGACTGTCGTTGCTACCGTTGGATAACGCTGGTGGTAATCCGGTCAACGCCGTAATGGTTATTGCAACTGGCTTGCTGGTCGGCTTCGGAACCGTTCCGACCTGGATGGGTTTCGCGGGACGGACTTATATGGCAGTTGCGTTGATGTTGGGCCTTTGGATGCTATATCGGGCGATTCGGCTGGTCTGTGGGCATAAGACGGCCGCTGCTGCGCGCAACGTCATGTTCGTATCTCTAGTATATCTGCCAGCGGTCTTGCTGGTGATGGTTTTGGATAAATCATAACTGGCCTGCGGCGATCCGAACAATCCATATTAGAATTAATAAGCTTGATGCTGCAACGTCGCTGCGAGCATGATTATGCGATGCTCTTATGGTCTTGTACATGCTTGTTGCTTATCGCTGCAGTCTCGGGATGCTCCTCGGAGCTACCCCCTTCTGTTGCGCGCGCACCCTCAACCATCCCCCGTGCTAGCAGCCGAAGCGTGTTGGCGCCGCATGTGACGTTGGCCTCATGGTACGGTCAGGGCTTTAATGGCCATAGCACCAGCACCGGTGAGACCTTTGATTCACATCGCTTTACCGCTGCCTCGCGCGCCTTGCCGCTCGGTTCTTATGCGCGCGTGATGAATCTTGACAATGGCCGGTCGGTGGTGGTCCGGGTCAACGATCGCGGTCCGTACATAGGCGGACGCGGAATCGATCTTTCGCAGGCGGCGGCGGAGCGCCTCGGATTCAGGCGCGAGGGAATCGCGCGCGTTCGGGTGACGAGGCTCGATGCAACAGCTTCGGCGATTCCGGTGGAACCAGAGCGATGGACCGGGACGGTGCGAGTTCGTCGCCACTATCATTGGCATCGCCGTCGCCATGGCCGTTCCTGGCACCGCGTCAGAAATCCGCTCACGAGTTGGCTGCTGGAGCTGACTCTCTGAAGTGCGTCTGTGAAATCATGCGAAGGGCGCGTAGTCGGCGGCCTTTGCGCTGGTTTCGGCCCACGCTTTTGTTCGCCGACGGATTGAAACCTATCGCCCACCAGTAATCTTGCCGAAATCGCGATGAACCGCTAAAGCCTTGGGAATATGGCCAAATGCGACCTCTGCGAATTGAAAGAATATACCCCTTGGTATGCGAGCTTCACGTTGCCGTTTAAGTTTACGTTGCTCGATTGCGATTCATGCGATACGCCGATGGCGGTGTTAGGCGAACATCGCAAGACTCCGACCGGTGAAGAACGGGTTTTCATGATCGAGGCGCTCAGCCTGATTGCGCGACAAAAATACGGAGACGGCGAGTTCATCATCGACGACGTAATGCGGCAGATTCCCGACCACTGCCACATCCACGTACGCCCCACGCGATGGCGAGGATGGACTTAGACAGTGACCGTCTAAACCTACCCGGTGAGGTTTGTTTCAAACGAAGGCCCCCGGCGAGGAGGCCGCTCTTGGCCGCGGTTGCTGAATGCTCAACAATACGCAGCAGTTGGTAGGTTTCAGATAGAAAAAGTAGAGCTAGGATATTTTCTTCCATCAGTAACCTCTTGGAGAGAGCCTAGGAATCTGATATATGCGCCACGTGCTGGCCGGGTCGTGCCCGCTCAGCGGGCTTGAGGAGCAGCGACTGGCGGGCTCAGCTTCACGTTGGGTTTCTTAGCAGGAGGGTGTCGGGGGAAATGGCGACCGGAGTTGTTAAATGGTTTAGCCCCAAGAAAGGTTACGGCTTCATTACGATGGAGGACGGGCAGGAAGTCTTTGTCCATTATAGCGCGATTGACGGGAACGGCTTCCGTTCGCTCGATCAGGGTGAGGAGGTCAGGTTTGAAGTTGCCCAAGGTCCCAAGGGGCTGCAGGCCTCCAAAGTGATGCGTACCTGATTCGATGGTTTGACGGGCGGCGGTTTCTCCGCCGATATATTTTCCCCGGCGCGGCGCGCGGCGAGATGCCCGCGGTCAATCGGCATTGTTCTGGGACCGCGGCTCCATGGGCTGTCTTCAGGAAAGAATCCGATCTGGCCGTGGAAAAGCGAGCAGCGTAAAACTGGAGTGCTGTTCGTGTAGTACAATTTTTCGCTCATCAGCTATTCCTGTAGTACCTTTTTGTGAGACGGTCTGGCTGTTCAGGGGCGTCGCGCTTATAGCTTTGTCTATGGGTTTCTGCAGCCGTGACGCGGAGACGTCACGTTGCTCCGGTCTCACCCGCAAGGATGACGAGCTGCAACCGTGGATGGTTCACGGTGAGGCCGCCGCTTTGTTGTCGGTGGTGGGGTTTGCCCTCGCAATCCGAGTCTACCTCAGTCTGACGAGCTACTGCATTTCCGGAGACGGCGTCGGCTACCTCGTGATGGCGCGCCATTTCGCTGACGGAGAATGGCATGCTGCCCTAGGCGCAGTGTATTCGCCGCTCTATCCGCTATTCATTTCGCTGATGCACCGATGGATAGCGAACTGGGAAACAGCAGGGAACCTGGTTTCGGCAATTTTAGGCACCGCCGCCGTCGCGACCACGTATCTGATGACGCGAGCGGCGTTTGGGCGCCGCGACCTTGGGTTGGGGGCGGCGGCTTTGATGGCGATCCATCCCGAGACCGCGGCCTACTCGGCGTCGGTGCGGACCGAAGCCGGCTATATTTTTCTCACTACTTGCGCCTGCTGGCTTTTGCTCAAGGCCTTAAATGACCGGCGCCTGGCAGTCGCCGCGCTAGCGGGAATGGCAGCTGGACTGGGTTATCTTTACAGAACCGAAGCCATCGGCTTTCTCCCCTTGGGCATCCTTCTGTTCATAGCAGCCGGCTGGTTGTGGAAGCAGGCCTCTCATGCATGGGTATCCACCGCGGGATGCACGTTCGCGGCGGTCTTCATGATGGTTGCCGCACCCTATATTGCGTACCTGCGGATCTCCACCGGCCATTGGAGTATCGGCCGCGAATTCACGGCAGCGATGATGTATGGGATGGGCGACGTTGCGCGAAATGGAGAGGAATGGCGGCGGCTCGGCTGGTCAGCAAGCACCTCGCCCCTCATGGCGATTTTCGGCCACCCGCGGCTCTACCTGGAGAAGGTCGGCCAATATTCTTTTGTATCGATCTACAATTTCGCACAGGCTCTCGAGCCATTGCTCACGGTGATGCTCGCGATTGGAATATGGGCGCGCGGCCGCGCGCTCTTCGCTACCGCGCGGGAGAGCTTTCTCGCTGGTATTGTATTGTTCTACTTCTGCGGCTTTGCGCTTTCGTACACCGGCACGCGATTCATGGTTCACTTGATCCCATTCGCCTTCGGCTGGGTGGCCCTCGGCATTATCGTGGTATCGGGAGAGGCCGCGCGATGGTGCAGGCCTGGCACCAGGGTCATTCACACCGTTGTTGCGGCGTCGGTTGCAATGACTTTGCTGCCGCGTACGCTATGGCCGATCGGCTACGACATGCGGGGCGTGCGTTATGCCGGCGAGGACATAGCTAGGATGACAAAAGGACCGGTAGCCGTGGCGGCGCGCGATGGCCGCGTAGCCTATTATGCAGGTGCCCGGTTAATTGAGTTACCGCTGGTCCCTCCTGACGAGGTATGTGGATGGCTCCGCTCGGAGCATGGTGATTTCCTGATGATTGGAGATCACGACGAACACGCCTTTAACGTTACGCCCACTCTCCACTGCCTGAGGTTGCTCAAGCGTTATCCGCGTTATCGTTCGGGATACTACGATCTCTATGCGGTACGACCGCCTGAACAGGCTCGCCGTTCCCGTGACTCCAGCGGAGCGATCGGGGCACAGTAATGGGGCTTGAGAGGAACCATCCGCAGCCTGTCGAAGTGTCGCACAAGGCTGGCCGTTATCCGGAAAAGGGCTCGATCGAGCTGTCATTGGTTGTACCGATTCACAATGAGCGCGCGGGGCTCGACGAATTCTTCGCGCGGTTGCTCCCAGTGCTGCGCAATCTCGGCTGCGCTTCTGAAATTGTGTGCGTGGACGATGGCAGCGACGACGGCAGCCTTGAGCGGTTGCTTGCACTGCGCGAGCGGGTGCCGAATCTGAAGGTGCTGAGCCTCTCGCGCAATTTCGGCAAGGATGTCGCCCTCAGTGCCGGCTTCGAGCATGTGAGCGGCGCCGCAGCCGTGCCGATCGATGCGGATTTGCAGGACCCTCCTGAACTAATCGAGCAGATGATCGCGAAATGGCGTGAAGGCTTCGACGTAGTCTATGCGACCCGCACTCGCCGTGACGGCGAAAGCATCCTGAGGCGGGTTTCCGCGCGCTATTTCTACCGCATATTCGACCGCATCACTGATATCCCTATCCCGCCTGATACTGGCGACTTCCGCCTGTTGGACCGCAGGGTAGTGGATATCCTGGTGGGCTTGCCCGAACGCACACGGTTCATGAAGGGGCTTTTCGCCTGGGTCGGCTTTAAGCAAACCGCGCTTCGCTTTGAGCGGCCAGAGCGGCGCGCCGGCAAGACCAAATGGACGTATTGGCGACTGTGGAACTTTGCGCTGGATGCGATTACCTCGTTCAGTTCGGTGCCGCTCAAGGTATGGAGCTATGTGGGTGTGGTGGTCTCGATCTTCGCCTTCCTGTATGCGCTCTTTTTGGCCGGCCTTACTATTGTCCGCGGCGTCGTGGTCCCCGGTTATGCTTCGATAATGGTCGCGGTACTGTTCTTCGGCGGCGTGCAGCTTATAACACTTGGGATCATGGGCGAGTATCTCGCACGCATCTACAACGAGGTCAAAGGACGGCCTCTCTATCTCCTGCGCGGACGCTGGGGCTTCGACGACAATGGGCCAGGGGGGGAAACCCCTTAGCGGAGTGTGAAGTGAAGGAACTGCAAGACTCGCCTGAAGCAGTTGTATCATTCGCTGCTTTCGCTGCCCGTGGCTCCCTGTCCATCTCTGTTTTCTGATGGATGCTGCGCTCTATCCGCGAATGGCGGCGGTGGAGGACACTCATTGGTGGTTCTCTGGACGGCGAGCAATCTGCGAGCGGATGCTGGACCGTGTCGCGCTGCCCCCGGACGCGGTGATTCTCGAATTAGGATGCGGCTCGGGCGGAAATTTCCCGATGCTCGCCCGGCGGGGTCGACTTTACGCGATGGACGCTGACGAATCCGCGCTTGATTTTGCGGCCTCGCGGCGGTTGGCGAGGCTCGCGCGCGGATCATTGCCGCGTGAATTCCCATTCGCCGCAAGGCGCTTCGACCTGGTGGTAATGACGGACGTGCTGGAACATCTCGACGATGAGCGTGGCTCATTGTGCGCGGTGCGCGCGAGCTTAAAACCGGGTGGATGGTTGCTGATGACCGTGCCGGCGCTGAGCTGGTTGTGGAGCGAGCATGACGCCACCCATCATCATCACCGCCGCTATCGGGCAATCGACCTGCGCCGCTTGCTAGGCGATTGCGGTTTCGCGATCGACTATCTCAGCTATTACAATTTTCTCTTGTTTCCGGCGATTGCAGCCGTGCGATTATTCCAGCGCTTGCGTGCAGCCGCCTCCAACGCTAACGGCAGACATGATCTCGCGATGCCGCCGCGATTGATGAACGCGGTGCTGTTGCGCTTGCTTTCCTGCGAGCGGTTTGTGCTCGGCCCGTTTCGTCTCCCGATTGGTGTTTCACTTATAGCAGTTGCTCACGTTTTGAGAGGCGGGCAGCTTGCGCGTTAAGGAACGCTTCCCAAGCGGAGCGAGCAAACGAGATCGCGAGGCGCGCCGCAAAGGGGAGTCTGCGAACGCAGCGCTGAGGTCAAAGTGCGCATCAAACATCCGCTCCTGGTCCAAGCCAGCGGGGTATTCCTGGTTGCCACAGGTTTTCTGATCACCCTCGCGCCGTCGGCCCCCTTTACCAAAGAACTGGGGGTATGTGAGTCAGGGGCGGTTCGCGATGTGCTCGCCGGCAATATTATTCTGCCGCGCTTTTTGCCAGGGCCGATTGTTCATGTACCGCCCCTCTATTGGTGGATGGCGGCGCTCTGCGTCAAGGTGCTTGGATGGAATGAACTCGCCTTTCGATTGCCCTCGCTTGTCGCTGCGGCGTTGACCTGTGCGATTGTGTTCGCGTGGAGCGGCAGGAGGCTGGGGCCGCGCGTGGGCGTATGGTCGGCTGCGGCCTTGCTGCTATGCCATTTTTTTCTCGATGCCGCGCGGCAACCCCGGATGGATTCGATGCTGGCGTTGTTTGTGACTGCAGCGGCAGTGAGCCTCGAACGCGCGATTGGTACACGGGCGCAGGCTGAGCCACACGCGACCCGCTATTTCGTCGCTGCCGCGGGCGCCATAGGGCTGGGGGCATTGACCAAGGGAGTCCTCGGAATCGTGCTGCCCGGGCTGGTCGCCGGGCTTTTCCTGCTCATAAGAGGGCGGTTGGGCAGATTATTCCACTTCGATATGGCCGCGACATTCGCGGGGGGATTGGCGATGGGGCTTGCCTGGTTCATTGCCGGTTATCAGCTTGGCGGGCGTCCATTTCTTGAGTGGCAGGTGCGAATGAATCTCTGGAGCCGTTTTGTTCCGGCTGGCGCCGGTGGTGCGGGCTATTGCGCTCATCCATTCTGGTACTTCGCTCCACAAATACTGAGTGGATTTTTACCCTGGAGCCTGTATTTGCCCGCACTTGCTTTCGCTGCATGGCCGACCACAGGACGGAGCTTGCCCGAGGCGGCCGTTTATGCGCTCTGCTGGTTTGCTGCGTTGTTCATTTTCTTTTCATCCTCACAGGGTAAGTGCTTGATTTATATTCTGCCGGCGTTTCCTCCACTCGCGATTCTAACTGGATGGACAATTGCGCAAACGCAAGCCGGCTTCAATGCACGAAGATTCGTGAAGCAGCTTTTCACGGCCGCCAGCGTAATCATTGCGATCGGCGCAGCAGTTATGGTGAGTGCTTCGATGATAGCGATCGGTTATGGCATACCGAAAGCAATAGCCTTGCGGTTGCATCCGACCGATCGCCGCTTTCTCGAACTGCTGGTGCGGCAAGCCTTCAATCCGCCGTTGCTTTTCTGGGCCGGTTTGTCGCTCGTGGGCGTTGGCCTCACCACGCGGGGATTGCTGCGAGGCGCATCGGCCTTCGAAGCATACGGCACGCTCGTGATCGCCGCGGCGGGCGGCTGGTTCTGGTTTGCGGTGATGAATCCGGCATTGGCACAAGGCGAAACGCTTAAGACGTTCGCGCGCCACGCCGCCGCGCTCGTCCCGGCCAATGCCCGCATCGGCCACTTTGGACTCGGCGATTGCGAGTTGAACTTCTACTCCCCGCGGCCGCTCGCACCGATTTCACAAATTTCGTGCGCCGAACATGCCGCAGCCGAGCAGTACATCATAATCCGCGAACAGGATTTCACTGCGATGCCGAATACGCGCCGCGCATGCTTCGCGACCGAGTTGGAAGCGACGCCGAACGACAGCATTGGCCCCCGGCTGTTGATAAGGCGAATGGGTCCGTGATGGCTCAGACTGGCGACGGCCTGCAGGATTGTGCAACGTAGTATTGCGTCCACAACGTCCAACTCAGAGGGCTATCGCGCACCCGTTCTTCGAGCCATCGTTCGAAGCGCATGCCGCTGATGCCTGCAAATTCGGCTACGAGCGGAAGATACAGGCCGGACTTGAAACGTTGGCGAATATATAAGCCGGCCGATTCGAGTGCACGCGTCATCTGCCGCTCTGTCATCAGGCTTACATGACCGGTCTTGAACACCGCTTCACCATACACGCGCCGAACGACATTTATGATTCCGGGCATGAACGCCAGCTTGCAGGCCAGTTCCATCAGACTGTGGCGCTGTGGGGTCGAGATAATAAGCAACCCCCCGGGAGCAAGTAGCCTTCGAATCCCCGTAATCGCGCGGCCGGTATCACGGATATGTTCGAGCACCTCGCTGCACAAGACCAGGTCGAAGCTATGCGCGGGCAGATGCGAGTCGGTGATATCGTCAATCAGGACCTGTACATTAGCAACGTCTGCAGTGCGCGCACGGGCATGCTCGAGTTGGCCCTGATTGAGGTCGGTGCCAATCACTTCTTTGTAACGATAGGCCAGCGCACGCAAATAGACACCCGCACCAAAACCAATTTCGAGTGCGCGTCCGGGGCGTTCCCGCGCGCATTCAGTGATCTTGGCAAGGAGCCAGTCGCGGCGCGTGCAATGAAGCCAGCGGCGCGTCGGATTACGCGAATGATATAACGTTTCCAGTAGTGTAATGAACTGCGTTTCGGAATCCTGGCTCATGGCGTATTGCAGCAGTTGCGAGTCACACCTCCCCAGACCCTTACTGCCGGTCTTGAGATTTGTGCGCGCTCGCGCGCATGAGTTTCCCGGAATTCCCCAGCCTCAACGGCGGCGGGTTGGTTGTGGCCGCCCTCCCCAATGTCAGCGTTCCATGCCGTGCACCGCCGATATATTTATTTCGTGCCAAAATCGAGCAGATGCGTCAAGCTGACGGCATTAGGCTAACCTATACACAGCTCCGCACCGCGGCCTCGAGCTTTGTGACGTAGCTCACGCTCGCGAAGGTTCTAATGCTAAGCCAGCGTGTTCAGGAACTTCAGGAAAGCGCTGATACACTCTTCGGGCTCGTCGACGTAAATCTCGTGGCCCGGGCCTTCGACCACCGCCATTCGCGCATTTGGTATGGAGTTCCGGATCGTGAGCTGGTCGCTCAAGGGCGTCAGTGGACTTCGAGACGGCGCCAGCACCAGGGTAGGAACTTTGACCTGGGACAGGAGCGGTGTGATATCGGCGCTCGCTAGCATCCGGTTAATCCCACGCAACACGTGAGTCGGTGTTTTCGACCATTCGCTCACCACCCATTCGATATGGGCAGGATCTTTGCCGCTGATGACCTTTTGCTGGATCAATATCTTGACCCAGCCGCCGGCGCCGAGACGCTCGAGTTCTGAACCGAGCTCGCGCTCACTGCCAGTTAGTGCCGTTCGTGCCGACGGGCGAATTGCTGTTGGCGAAGAGCATACGGTTAGGCTCTTCAGCCGTTCCGGCCATTTCGCGGCAAAGGCGATGCCCAGGATGCCGCCGATCGATTCGCCGAGATAATGCACGCGATCAAGTCCGAGCGCATCAAGAAAGCCCCTCATGTCGTTGAGCAGCTCGTCAATTGACCACGTGTAGTTGAGTCCGGGATCTGCGGAGAGCCCATGTCCGCGCATGTCACGGCGCACGACCCGATAGTTGCGCGCGAGCGCAGGAACCCAGTGATACCAGAATTTGGAGCTGCGGCCGACACCATGTTGCAGCCAGATCGTATCCTTGTCCTTCAACCAGGGATCGGTATAGTCGTCCACTTCATAATGCATTTCGCACTTGTTCGCAGATATCCGCGGCATTTTTGATTCTCCAAAATCGAATGCGGCCACCGAATCATGGCGGTACCTTTCTTTACGCACATTCATCAATCACTTATGAAAGAGCAAGAGGTTTGAGATGAAAACCAAGCGAATCGGCCGTACCGGCCTCAAGGTGTCAGAAATCTGTCTCGGCACGATGACCTTTGGTCAGCAATGCGACGAGTCAACCAGTTTCGCGATCATGGATGCGGCGGTGGAGCACGGCGTGAATTTCGTCGATACCGCCGACGGCTATCCGATGGGCGGTAACTTGCAAACCGTTGGCGGCACCGAAAGCATCGTTGGCAAATGGCTCAAAGGCCGGCGTGACAGGATCGTGTTGGCGACCAAGTGCTGGGTCCAGATGGGGCCCGGCGCCAACGACGGCGGGCTATCGCGCAAGCATATTTGCGACGCGGTCGATGGCAGCTTGCGGCGGTTGCAAACCGACTACATCGATTTGTATCAGGCGCACGCACCCGACCCGGATACGCCGCTGGACGAAACGTTGCGCGCATTCGACGACCTGGTGCATCAGGGCAAGGTGCGTTACCTCGGATGCTCAAATTTCAAGGCCTGGCTGCTGGCAACTGCGCTCTCAATTAGCGATAAGCACGGCCTCGCTCGTTTCGACTGCGTGCAACCGCGCTACAATCTGTTATTTCGTGAAATCGAAAATGAATTATTGCCGCTTTGCCACCATCATGGCGTCGGCATCATAGCGTATAATCCGCTCGCCGGCGGCTTTCTAACCGGTAAATACAAGCCGGATACCCCGCCGTCACGCGAGACTCGTTTTGGCTTCTTGTCCGGCCGTACCCGATCGATTTATCACAAACGTTACTGGCAGGATGAGCAATTTGAGGCGGTCGAGCATCTGCAACGTTTCTTCGCTGAACGCAACAAGCCGCTCACGCAGGTGGCAATCGCGTGGGTGCTCGCTCAGCCCGACGTGACCTCAGCCATTGTCGGTGCGACATCGCCCGAGCAAGTCCACCAGTCGTTGCCCGCCTCCGAACTGACGCTCGATGGCGACGAAATGGAAGCCTGCAATGACGTCTGGTTCAGGCTGCCAAGGTTGCGCGATCCAGCGGTTGCAACGCGATAGGCGGCGCCGTGCAGGCGGCGAGAGTCTCTTCACGCTCCGCACGAGGAGAGCAATAAACGTGGAAACTCGCACGCGCAGCACACCTGACTACATTGCGATTGACATTGATATCGTCGTGGGTCTAGGAACAATAATTAGACGGGCTTGGAACCAAATGAAGTCCCACTAATCCCGGCAGGCGCCAGCCTGCCCGCACTGGCGGCCAAAGCTGGCCGCAGGAGGTGTGAGTTATGGCTGAGTTCGACACCATTATAAAAGACGGGATGATTGTAGACGGCACCCGCGTCCCCCGCTATAAGGCCGACGTTGGGATCAAAAACGGCAAAATCGCTAAAATCGGCCGGCTCAACAGTAGCGATGGCGCCAAAGTCCTCGATGCCTCGGGGCAGATTGTTGCTCCAGGGTATATTGACCTGCATACCCACTACGATGCTCAGATTCACTGGGATCCGTATTGCTCGATCGCCAGTTGGCACGGCGTGACCTCGCTGACCATCGGCAACTGCGGTTTTGGTTTTGCCCCGGTTAAGCCGCGCGATGTAGAGCGTGCGATGATGGCGCTGTCGCGCAACGAATCGATTCCGCTCGAGCCGATGAGGGTATCGATGAAGGTGGATTGGGAGACCTTCCCCCAGTACATGGACCATATCACGAAAATGCCGCTGGGAATCAATCTGGGCCATTTGCTGCCGACCGGGCCGGCGGTGGCGTACGTGATGGGGGGCTTCGATGAAGCCAAGAAGCAGTTCCCGGGCGAGCGCGAGATGTTTCAGCTCAAACGTATCCTGCACGAAGCGATGGATGCGGGCGCCATGGGCTGGTCGTCGCAGCGCCTGGTGCCGGAAAGCCGGGTGTCGGTCCAGCGGGATTTCGATGGCACGCCGATGATTACCGATATCCTGCCGGACGACTTCTATATCGAGATGGCCAAGTATCTGGGCGAGAGAAACGACGGCGTCATCCAATTCACCCAGTCGGGGGCGAGCAAGTCCACTTTCGGGATTGATGACGACTTCCGCTTCCTCGAACAATTGGCCAGTGAGAGCCGGCGTCCGCTGCTTTACAATGCGGTCTTGATTGTCGACAAGCATCCGGAATCGCATCGCGCCCAGCTCAACTGGTTGCGCGACGCCAATGCCAAGGGATTGCGCATCTTCGGTCAGGCGGTGACTGCGCGCGCCCCCGTCAGAATGACGCTCGAAGACTGGAATCTGTTCGACAGTGTGCCGGCATGGCGTGAGGCCACCCTCGGCAGTACCGAAGAACGCAAGATGAAGCTGCGCAAACCGGAGATCCGCGCGTCGATGCGCAAGGAGTACGACGAAGGCGGGATGGATACGTTGGCGATCGTTTTCGGCGAGCTGCCGAAATGGATCGCGCGCAAGGTCCGCCGGCCCGAGCTCAAGGAGAAATATGAGGGGCTGTCGGTCGAACAGATCGCCGAACGTGAGCATAAGCATGTAATCGACGCGATGCTCGACCTGACGGTGGAAGACGACCTGCACACCGAATGGGCCGGACCCGTCACCAACGCCAGATCTGAACTGTACGGAGAGCTGCTGGCGGCGCCATACATGATGCCCGGCGTGTCGGACGGCGGCGCCCACATCAAGTTCATCACTCCGGGAATTTTCCCAACCGAGGTGCTGGCATGGCTCTCCCGCGACGTTGGCGCGTTATCGCTCGAAGAGGCGCATTTCCGCCTCAGCGGTTTGCCTGCTTGGGCGGCAGGTTTCAAGGACCGCGGCACCCTGCGTGAGGGAATGGCGGCTGATGTCGTGGTTTACGATCTGAACAAGCTCAAGGCATTGCCGGAGGAAATTCTGCACGATGTGCCGGCCGATGAATGGCGGCGGGTGCAGCGTTGCGAAGGCTATCGTTGGATTATGGTCAACGGTCAGCCGATCTTTGAGGAGAATAACTGCACCGGCGCAACGCCGGGCAAACTGCTCCGCAACGGCCGGGCTGCCGCATGATGTATGCCTGAGATTTCTCTCCGGGTGAATGAGTAGATGGGCCGAACCGCGAAAGCGGCTCGGCCCACGCATTTGTGCGCCCGGCATAGCACGTGACTGGGAGGTGAAAGTCCTCTGTGCAAGCAGGTTGCCGTCGCGGACTGCACGATTATCGCCCTCCACGAATTCACCATGCACGGCCCGCTTACGTTCCCGCGAGCACCTTGACGTTCATACTCATTGATCGTTAGTGTTCGTTCACTGACCATGGACATTCTGGAGGAGAAGCCTGACACCAAGCGGCCCGTCATCATCCAGGCGGCGACCTCACTCTTTGTCCGGCACGGCGTGGACGCCACCAGCATGCGCAGCATCGCGGAGGCTGCGGGGGTGCGGGAAGCGGCGATCTACCGCTATTTCGCAAGTAAGGATGCGATGAGCCGCGAGATCTTTGCGAGCTGGTACGGCTGGTACAGCCGGCAGCTACATCAGATCGTGCGTGGGCTAGGCACCACAAAAGAGAAGCTATATGGCGCCGCTCGCCTCGAACTCTCTGCAGCGGCGGAGCATACAGAAGCATTCGTCTATTTCTGCGAGAACGAAGCGAGGTTCGTCCGTTCTCTCCCGGCCGGGGTGCCTCGTGCCCGCGCCGTCTTGATCGAATTGATAAGGAGCGGCCAGAAGCGGGGAGAGGTCAAAGTGGGCGATCCGGGACTGCTGGCTGATATGCTGAGCGGTGCTCTATGCGCGGTCGCTTTATCGTGGATCGGGCGCGGCCGGCGCGGAGAGCTGAAGAATCACTTGGCCCTGGTCGCTGAGACGGGTTGGGCGATGATAGCTGCTTGATGAGTCAAAGGCGGCAATGGAGGCAGTCAGATGACACCCGAAGAAGAATTGATCCAGCGGTACTTCGATGCGTTCAATCGCCACGACATCGAAGGGGTAATGGCGTGTTTTCACGAGAATCCTACGACGGTAGGAGGCGACGATCGGCGCTACGAAGGGTGGGACGAAGTTAGGCGGCAATATGAGTCCGAGTTTGCGCTGATGCCAGATTGCCGCTGCGATCTGCGGCTCTTCGCGGGAAATTCCGGGCGAGCCGTAGCCGAATCGTTCTTCCATGGCACCCGGCCGCGCAGCGGAACAGTAATCGAGGCGATCGGCGCTGAGGTGATTGAAATCGTGGATGGCAAAATCAAGGAGATCCGCGACTATCATCGGGCGCTGCCGGCCAGGGCTGCCTAGTGGCACCCAAAGCCCGAGCATGCTACCCAACGAGGCCGCCATCCGGCTGGGAGCGTTTATAGTGCTTTTCGCCATGACGGCGGTGTGGGAAGCGGCGCCTCGAGGTTGACGCGTCGCCGAGCAACCTCGTGATCGTGGCACTGAACACGGCGCTGATCCGTATTGCGCTTCCAACCACGGCCGTGGTTCTGGCACTGCTCGGAGCGAAACGAGGCTGGGGCCTGCTCAAATAACCTACCCGTTGCGCGTTGGGCAGCGGTGGTGGCGTCCGTGGCCCTCCTCGACCTCGTCATCTACTCACAGCACGTGATGTTTCATGCGGTGTCCGCGTTTTGGCGGGTGCACCGGATGCATCACGCCGACCTCGACTTCGATGTAACCACCGGCGCACGCTTCCATCCGATTGAGATCGCACTTTCGATGCTGATCAAGTTTGGCGTGGTAGTTGCGCTGGGGGCGCTCGGTGTGCTCATCTTCGAGGTTTTGCTGAACGCGACCTCGATGTTCAATCATGGCAACGTTCGCATCCCTACAGGGCTCGACCGCTATCTTCGATGGTTGGTGGTCATGCCTGACATGCATCGCGTGCATCGTTCGATCGTAGCCGGTGAAACCAACAGCAATTTCGGTTTCAACTTGCCGTGGTGGGATCGCTTGCTCGGAACCTACCGCGATCAGCCCGCGGCCGGCCGCGACAGGCTGACCCTTGGCATCGAGCAGTTCCGGAAAGCGCGCGAGTTGTGGCTCGACCGGATGCTCTGCAACCCTTCCGCGGGCCTGCGGGCGCATACGCGATCACTTGGAGGAGCGCCGCATGAAACTACGCGGTCTCGTCTTTCGTCTGGTTCTTCGCATGCCCCCCATAGGGCCGACCAGCCCAGAGCAACGAGGATAAGGCAATTGACCGAGGCGTCCTCGAGAAAATCGATACTGCCGGCGAACAGGGAAACTGAACCGATGACTGGCGCCGGCGCAGAGGTTCAGCGCTCCCATCTGTCTGCGATCGCGTGCGACCAAGGGAGCTGGAAGTATGGGGCGTAGCCGCGGCCCGAGATCTGTGCGGACCCGCTTGGGAAGGCGAGTCCCGCAATCGCGGAGAGATCGAAACCGAGCGGTACCGGTAGCTGACGCTTGAATGATGCTACGACATCAGAAAAGCCGGTGGGCGCGGAACCGTTAATTGCTAAAAAGTAATTGGGAACATCAATCAGAAATTCCGTGCATTGAGCGATGCCGAGTCTGAGTCTGGTATTGGTTCCGTCCAGGGAATTGGCAGTGTGCCGGGCCGCGAGGGAAGTGGATACATGCGCGGCTGCCCAGTCCATGCCGTTCTCCGCCTGAAGGCTTCCCAGCGGAACCATAAGACTTGAATTGCTCATTCTGCGCTGCTGATCAGAGCAGCCTTCCAGCCTGATGCCGCGGTAGCGCTGGCTACCGTGACATCGCCTTATTGGTCTGCACCTGCAGACCGCCGTGCTTTGGGTCCGGCGCCGCAAGCGAGCGCGCCGACCTTCACTTGATGGAAGGTGAGCCGAATGAACAGGGGGAAATTCCCTATCAAGGTCGTAAGGGCGAAGCCGTTTGCGTCCGCGGTGATTCTGGTGGTGCTCGCGCTACTCCGGAACTACAGGTGCATATCCCCACGGCATTGTCGGCAACCGCGTCTTCCTGAGTCCGATAGTCGGCAACGACGCATTTCCCGACAACGCTCTCGATCTCACGATGCACCGGAGTGATTACGAATTTTCGCCACTACCAGCATTCGAAAAACAGTTGAGTGACAATTCAAGCCTTTTGTTCGTTGGTGGCTGGAACCGAGTAACGCCGGGAGCGCCTCAGCGCCGGGTCGAGGGCTTCGGAAACCTGACCATTTATTTTCAGTTCAACTATGCGTAGTCCTTCATCGCCTCTCGTCTCACCACCAAGCCCGACTTTCGGCTGACACCCGGCGTCGCGTGCTTGGGCGAGTACTGCGAGTTGAGCGTTGGCGCGCAAGTCGCGCTCAACGGCGCCGCACCGAGTGGAGACCGGGTCGCGGTAATCGGACTGGTAGAAATCTTCTATGACAACATCCTCCCGGCGCTGGGTTGGAAGCCCTCCTAACCTGTTCGCAGTTAGCCATTATGCGGCCAGTCTGAGCGCGTCACTTTGTAATCGCGTGAAACAGATATCCCACGGGAAACAGCGTGAGACCAAGAACAGCACTGGTGAAATCGAGATAGTGACCGACGCTATGCTCGCTCCCCCAGTGCATCCAAGGAAACAGCTGAAGTGCTTCGGACACATGAGTGAGTACGACCATCACCAGGCATCCCGCGCCGAGTAGCTGTAGTAAGGAGCTCACAGTTTTTCCTCTGAGGAACAAAACTACCGAGGCCGAAAGCAGCACGGAGGTGGGTACCAACGCGGCCAGTGCTTTGAGCAGGGTGATGTTCACACTCGTGAGCCTGCCCCCTCGAACCTGCCGTAGCGAAGAGCCAAGCTCGGGAGCACGAGCAGATTCAGCGTGGTCGACGTGAGCAAGCCGCCCAGGATGATGATGGCCATGGGCCCTTCGATCTCGCGGCCAGGTTTCTCGCTCCCAAGTGCCAGAGGCAACACGCCGAGCGCGGTGACGGCGGCGGTCATCAGGATCGGGAGCAGCCGTTCGGACGCTCCGCGCAAGACCGCTTCGCGTCCCCAGGTCACGCCCTCGTTCGTGGTCAGATGATCGAAATGGGAAATCATCATGATCGAGTTGCGCATGGTGATTCCAAAGAGCGTGACGAAGCCGACGATCGACCCCAGCGAGAGATATCCGCCGGTGAACCACGCCGCCAGCACGCCGCCTACCAGGGCGAACGGCACATTGACCAGCACGAGGGACAGATTCCTGAGATTTCCGAAGGCGAGAAACAGCAGGACGAAAATCAGGACCGCGGCGATAATCGAATTGAGGAGAATCTGCCTGAGCGCACCGGCCCGGGCCTCCGCCGCGCCGCTGAACTCGATATACGTACCAGCTGGGAGCTTGAGAGCGCCAATCTTTTTCTGAGCTTCCGTAACAAACGAATCGAGCGCCCGCCCCCGCACATTGCAGGTCACGATCTGTACGCGCCGCCCTCCGTCATGCAGTATCGAGTAGCGCCCGCTTCCCAGCGAGACTGAGGCGAGTTCCCGCAAAGGGACGAGATTTCCCTGCTCGTTTTGCAGCAGGAGCCCGCCCAGCGTTTCCGGATCGAGCCGGTCGGCAGGATCCAGAATCACCGAGACGCCGAAAATCCGGTTGCCGTCGTAGGTCTGCGCAACCTCGGTACCCTGATACGCAGTGCCGATGGCGGATAGCACATCGAGTGGTTCAAACCCGAACTGGACCAGGCGATTTGGCTTCAGCCGGACCAGCATCTGGGGCATTCCGCCGGGAGCTTGGACTCGGACATCGACGCCCCCACGAATTCCCGACAGGATTCGTGCGACCCCGTTGCCGGCCTGGTCAAGAACGTCAAGGTCATTGCCGAAGACGCTTACGACCACGTCAGCTCTCTGGCCCGAGAGGGTCTCCTCGATGCGCTCGGTAAGAAACGAATTCAGGCCGAAGTCATAACCGGGGAATCGAGCCAGAATTCGGCGAATTCTTTCTTGGGCCTCATCGACCTCTTCGCTCGCGGGCGGCCTTACCGTGACATCGAACTCGCTTTCGTTCGGCCCTACGGTATCCTCGCCAAGCTCCGCGCGTCCGGCGCGCTGAGCGATGCTTTTGATATCGCGGTCACGCAGCAGCGCCGCAGTGATCTCACTTCCGATTCGCATTGACTCGTCAATTGAAGTGCCCGGAATCCCCACCATGTGCATGATGAAACTGTTCTCCTGAAGCTCGGGCAGAAAGCTGCCCCCGAAGAACGGCAGCGTGGCGGCTGCGGCCAGGCATAGCGCGCCGACACCTACCGCCGCGATGCGCGGCTGGTCCAGTACTCGTTCGAGCCAACGGCGGTGCAGTTCCTTAAGCCATCGTACGAAGCGGGTCTCAACCTCTGATGTCGCGCGTGGCAGCATCGCCGCACACAGCGCTGGCGTGAGCGTCAGCGCCACGCCCAGCGAGGCGAGGATTGCGAGGATGTACGCAACTCCGAGCGGGGCGAAGATCTTCCCTTGCACTCCCGTCATGCTCAGCACCGGGAAGAACACCAGCGCCACCACGAAGGTGGCGTATACCACGGCGCTGCGCACCTCGAGCGACGCGTCGAGAATCACGTCGAAGTTTGGTCTTGGGCTCGCGCTGGCCCGGTTCCCGCGCAGTCGGCGGAAGATGTTCTCGACGTCGATGATGGCGTCGTCGACCACCTCGCCAATCGCGATCGCGAGTCCGCCAAGCGTAATCGTATTAAGCGTCGCGCCCATCAGGTTCAGCACGACGACGGCGATGAGCAATGAAAGAGGGATAGCGGTGAGCGAGATGAACGCGGTACGCAGGTCGTAAAGAAACAGCGTCAGCACGATTGCCACCAGCGCGCCGCCCAGCAGCAGCGAGGACCTTATCCCTGCCACGGAAGTCTCGATGAAGTCCGCGACACGGAAGAGGCGTGGGAACAGAGTGATACCCTCCGCTTTGACAGGCGGCGCGAGATCGCGAAGCGCGGCTTCGGCTCTCCGTGTCACCTCGAGAGTGTTCGCACCGTACTGGGCTGCCAAAATCAGGATCACTGCTCGTGCACCACCGATCGCGGCGTCGCCAATAAGCGGCTGCGGCGCCCATTCGACCCGCGCCACATCGCGCAACCGCACACTGGTACCATCGAGCGGAGCCAACACTGCATTGCCCAGCTGCTCGGGCGTTATTGACTGCCCTTCGGTGTGGATCACAATCCGCTGGTTGGCATTCTCAACAAACCCTGCACCCTCGACACCGGTCGAGCGCCGCGCCGCCGCAAGGACCTGGCTGATGCTCAATCCGTACGCCAGCAGGCGGCGCGGTTGAACCTGGATTTGGAGCTGGCGCACGCCTCCGCCGTAGATCTCCACCTTGGCGACCCCTGGCACGGCGAGCAGCCGCGGTCGCATCGTCCAATAGGCGAACCTCCACAGGTCCATAGGCTGGAGCTTCTTCGAGGTAAGGCCGACCGTCAGGAACCAGGCCGTGGCCGGGGTGAGGGGCGCCATCACCGGCGCGGACACGCCCGCCGGCATCTGACTTGCCACCTCCAGCAGACGTTCGCTTACGAGCTGGCGATTGCGATAGATGTCCGTGCCCTCGCGGAAAAAGACGGTAATTGCCGACAGGCCCTGGATCGACTGCGAGCGAATAACCGCGACATCGTTCAAACCGAGCAGAGCGCTCTCGATTGGCTGGCTGATTAGCGCCTCAACCTGCTCGGTCGCGAGCCCGGGCGCTTCGGTTTGAATCATTGTTTGCGGCGGCGCAAATTCCGGGAAGACACCCAGCTTCGCATTGAGAGCGGAATAAACGCCGTATCCAAATGCGAGGCATGCCAGTGCGATCACGATTCCCCGAAAGCGCAGGGAGAATGCAACGATGGCCTTGAGCATTGCCTTCCCTCAGTCCTCAGGCTGGATCTGCGCCTTCAGTTCCTCAGACAGCAGAGTCTGTGCGCCGGTGACCACGATCCGTGTGCCTGGCGCGAGGTTTTCTGTGACGAAGTAGCCGTTCGCGATTAAGTCAGCCGGGACAATTTCACGCCGGCCGAAACGATCGCGGGCGAGCGTGCGGTAAACCCACTCCTTGTCGGCGAATCTCACGACGGCCGAGCGCGGTACCATCACGCCTTGCTCGGACTTGCCGAAGGTCGGCAGACGGGCGGAAACCGCCGTGCCCGGCCTGATGAGAAAGTCTTTCATGCCTATCAGCAGGAGAAAGGTTTGGCCTTGCATTTGTGGATTGATGGTGGGCGCCTCGTAGACGGCCTGCGCATGCAGCGGGTGCTGCTCATGGCCGAGCAAGAATACGTCGTCGCCCGCAGGGGAGCTGTCTAGTGCGTCTCCGATCGGCGCTGTGACGCGCGCAATCGCTTTGCGCCGGTCGATGAGCGCGCTGACGAGTTCGCCCCGCGCTCGGGAGTCGATTTGTGCGATCTGACGGCCCCAGGCGTTGCGTAGTTGCTGCTCCAGGGCATCAACGCGCGCCTTGTCGTTCAGATAAGTAGCCTCGGCGCTCTGCAGATCGCGCAGAGAGGCGTTTTTCTGCTCCGCGTAAAGACGCCTGGTGCGGTAATATTGCGCACTTGAGGAGTCGAGTGCCGCTTGCGCGCTTGTGAGATCGGCATTGAGCTTCGATAGTGGAGCAGGATCCAGAACAAACCCATAGGCTTCGACCTCGACTGGCCGTAGTACGGCCTTGAGGATTTCGGTGCTGATCCCTGTTTCCTTTTGCGCCGCTGGACCCATCGCAACCACCACATTGCCAGCGGCGTCGCGCGCGACCCGGGCCACGGTGGAGGTTATCGGCTTCTCCTCGCCCTCCTCATCGGCTCTCGGGTGAGAGGCCCTGACAAGCGCGAGCGTCATCACGACCGCGACAAGAAGCAGTACGGCGATCGTTCGGCGGCTCGTCACGACGGTTGCTCAGCTACTGGGTTTGGAAGCGGCGGCGGAAGGCTAAACGATTTGAGGCCGCCCCGTTCCAAAGGTCGCTGAACTGCGTCCTCCAGGGTCCCTGGAGCTGCCTGTGCGTCGGCCAGCGCGTTCAACTTCGCCTGCTTGGCGACGATGGTTTCGAGGTGGGGCGTGACCAGCGCAACCGCATCGATATCACCGAGCTTGGCCGCTCGCCCAATGCCAGCCAAACGCTTCTCCGAATATGCGGCGGACCTCGAAGCTTGCGCGAATGCGTCCAGCACCCCGCGATATCTCGTGAGCGCGCCGTTTGCCTGCGCGATTATGCTCTGCTGCAGCGCAGTAAATTCTGCCGCGACCTGGATGCGTGTGGCGCGGGCCTCGGCGATCGGCCCCTGGTTCTGATTCATCAGCGGCAGAGTGATGATCGGGAGGAGTTGAAAAATGTTTTCCCCAACTTCCCACGAATAACTGCCGCCCAGATTGATATCCGGGTATTGCCGCGCGATTTCCAGTTTGAGCGCTTCGTCAGCCGCGTACTGCGCGAGCATCCGGCGTAGATCGATTCGATTGAGCAGGGCCAGCTGCCGAACACGGTCCGGTGTAAGCGAGGCCTCCTGGGGAGAGTGTTCAAGCTCCGGCCATACAAAAGCCACCCCTCGAAGGGGGTTCACGGTAACTCCCAAGGCTGCCGCAAGCGTATTGAGTGTATCGGGTACACGGCTTTGCGCCTGCGCCGCCTTCAGCCGCGCGGCGGCGAGGTTCGCAAGCGCAAAGTTAAGTTCGGGGGCGGATGCCGCACCGGCACCGACTCGTTCCTGAAGCAATTGGGCGGTGCGTTCGGATCCAGACTCGTAGGCTCGTGCGAGGTCGTATTCACGTTGCGCCAGGAGATGATTCAGAAGCGCTGTACGCACGGCGCTGCGAACGCGCCATGCTGTTTTGCCGAGCCGTAGAGCGGCGTCAGCCAGGCGCTGAGCCCGAGCAATCCTGTTACCGCGCTTGCCGGCGGTCTCGATAGGGAAATTGAGCTCGGCCGCACCGATCGCCCATGGAGCAAAGCTCAATGCAGCACTCGCTGCGTACATAGGACCTAGACCGATGGTTGGATTCGGCCGCTGACCGGTCGTAATAATTGCCACTCTCGCGACGTTGAGTTGTGCTCCTGCGACCACTCTAGGTCAGGGCTGTAGAAGAATCCCGCGAGCGTGAGGCTGGCGAGATCCCACCGCGTGGGCGGGCATTTGGGCAATGCAGCGGTGAGATTTGCTCTCAGGTAGCTACACAGGTCCGGACCGCCAAGCGTCCGTTCGGCGAACTGGTGGGCGGCTTCAGCCGGCCTGAGGGGCGCAGGTCTGTAGTCCGCGCAGGACAGCGTGTAGGTCGATAAGAAAATCAAAGCTGTTACGCGCAGGCCCATCGAGGTCTCTGTTCCGGAGCCAAGTCATGCTGGCGAAGGACCCAGTATTAGGTTGCGATCCAAAACAGCGCGCGGACCGCCCGTTCGCCGAACATCAATCCAAGCACTAGCGCCAGCATGCTGGTTGGTAGTAGTGCGAAAAGGGGACCGCGTAGGCGCGCCTGCACTTGCGTCGAATCGGCGCCTGGAGGGTCAAGGAGGCGTGCGATTCGCTCTCTCAAAGCGGCGGCTTGGCCAGTCAGCGTCGCTTGCGCCGACAGATTCGCATTTTGGCAGAAACGTGCTGAAGCTATAATCGCCTCTGCGAGATCGCTTCCTTCGATCCCGGCCGCACGCGCCTCTTCGTCACGGGCAAGTTCGAGCGCGATCAGCCATCGCTGCATCCGCTCATGTGCCTGCGACCACGGCCATTGCAGGTCGGTTACGAGTTGCGCGAGCCAGATGCGGAGCGGATCCCAATGTCGTGCATGGGCGCGTTCGTGCTCGAGTGCTGCCTCGATTTGCCGGTGGTTGAGCTGTTTGGCGAGATGAGGCGAGAACACGATCCACGGCCGCAACAACCCCACGGTCGCGGTCCCGGGCTCGCCTGCGTCGGTAATCAGAGCCCACCCGCCGCGAACCGCAGCTCTCGCAAAGAGCAGCGCGAACGGCATGCTCATAAGGATAAGCGATATCGGCATTCCCTCAGGGATAGGATCGGGCTCGATTAGCGCCCATCCGCAGAGTGCCGATGCGACTGCGAGTGCCGGTGCAACCGGCAGCCATAGCCCCCGCCATGTAATCTTCTCCAAGCCGCGCGCGCTGCGGATACGGACATCCGCAACCGACCACCAGCCGCACGCGAGCAGTGTTGTGCCTCCAACCAGAGCAATCAGGAAGCTCAGGCAATACTCACGGTCCATGCTTTGACCTCCGCCGGGCGGCTATCGCTTCCGCGAGCTCATCGAGCAGCTTCGGATTCAGCGACTCCACCGCATCTACTAGTGTCGCCGCCGCTGAGTGGGGGGCAGGGCCGAACAGCCTGGCCAACAATTCGCGGGCGCGGGCGTTGTCGACCACGTTGCGCGCGACGCGGGGACGATAGACGAACGCCATCCTTTTGCGCTCGCGGCTTACCAGGCGCTTTGCATGGAGCCGGTCAAGAACCTTGGCGGTGGTGGTGTAGACCAGGCCTTGAGGCTCACCCAGCTGCGTGTGAATGTCCCGTGCCGACGCACTACTCAACTCCCAGAGCTTTGCAAGAACAGCGTATTCGAGATCCCAGCCAGGCAATCGGAATTGTGGTTTCATCGTGACGCGAAATAATAATACGACGAGTGTCGTAGATAAATCAAGGATCTGTCCAAGCATCCTGACCCTACAGCGCAAGAGAGTCTTTCTGAAAGCTAGACTGTGGGAAGAGCGCCACTGCGAATTAACTTCAAGAGCTCGTTCCATTGGAGATGTGTCAGAATGACCAAATTATCCCGCTCACCGATCGCGACGCGGCCACGAACTGAAACCCTGCTTCTGCTCTTCCCGTGCGCGTTCGCGCTTACCGGCGGGCTGCTTCTCCATTACCTGATGGCTTCAATTTCAGCGTCGCGGCTACATCGCCCTGTTTGGGATCGCGGTCGAGACCGGGTAGTTATGGTCATCTTCCTCGACGCGGCGCTCGATCTGCGGCTTGCCAGAGGCTCCGTCGATCAACCTGAGATCGAGACCGCCACCATCGAGGGCGCGCCACACTGCCTTCGGCCCAAACCGGAATCGGCAACGACGTGATGGAGCCAATCGCGGTGCCGATCATGGGTGGTATGGTCACCTCCCCGATCGCCGTGTTGATCCTGTTGCCCGTGCTTTTTGCCATGCTCAAAGAGCGGTCGCTCCGTAAAGGCACCCTCAGGCCATCAGCGGTAGGAGCGCTTCAAACCACGGACGAATGGAACGCCCTCAGCAGCTCTCTGAGCCTCCGAGATGCTGAACGAGTATGGGCTCGATCCTCCACAGCATCCTTAGTGCGAGACTGAGAACCACTACGAGAGGACGAGGACTGTCAACCCGGCGGATCATTGCGGCTGTGCCCTGCACCCATATCGTGCTCCATAGTCTTTGCGTGTTTCATCGTCGCGTGTTGAACCTCTTGTTCGATCTCAGCCTTCTCGGCGGGTGTCAGATTTGCCAGATGCCGCACCCATAAAACGGCGCGCCACATGTCATCAGGCGAATGAGCCTTTCCGAATGCCGGCATCGCGGTGTTGCGGATTCCCTCGGCGACGACAAAATAGATCTCTGAATCGGAGAACTTCTGGACGCCGCCTGTCAGCTTTGTCACGGGGGGATAGAAATCTGCTTGAAACCGGTTGCGGCCGCTACCGTCGAGCCCGTGACAAGCCGCGCAGTGTTCTTCATACTCCGTCTGGGCTGCCTTGAGATTTTCCACTGTAGCTGCGAGGGGATTTGTGCCGGTGCGCGCGTTGCGATGGATCCAGCATCTCAAAATGTTGCGAGCCAGCTCTTGTTCGACCGCGCCAGGCAGATTGCTGGCTCCCCAATCAAGTCGTGGCAGCACCACGATCCAGGCAATAGCGCCAAGCCCCGCTGCACCAACTAACGCCACAGAGATTCCTGCGATGAAGTTTCGCATCGCACGCCCTAGTACCAAAGGCGAACGCCAAAGATGAAACGGGGATCGTTAGGATTGCCACCTTCTTCACGAGTGAAGGTGGCGGTCTGACCGAACGTTCCCGTGTACGCGACTCCGATATAGGGCGCGAACTTTCGACTGATTTCGTAACGGATGCGCAGACCGGTATCGACCTCGGAAAGGCCCGAGCCCACTCCGCGGCGCTGATCATTCTTGCTATAGAAGTTCATTTCGATTTGCGGCTGTGCGATGAGACGATTCGTGATCAGCAGGTCGTAGGATCCGGTTATTCGTCCGGCTAAATGACCTTTATCGCTAAAGTAAAAGGTCGGCTCGAATTGAAACCAATAGGGAACGAGGCCTTCGATGCCGATAGCTCCCCATGTACGTCCGGGATTGGAATCCAAGTCGTAACGCACTCCCGCTTGAACATCGAAAAACCTGAAGTGTGGTATCGGGCGATCATATAGCGCTTCCTGATCTCCAGCGGTCATTTTGCCGTGCTCGACGAAGCCTTCAGATTTGAACCAGAGCTTGTTCATGTCGGTGCCGGCCCAGCCCTCGCCGTCCCAACGGAATTCATCGTCGGGCCCATGGGTGCGCCCTTCGAGTTGATCGAAAAGCAGGTGGTAGAAGATCGTGTTGTCCATGACCGGCGGTTCTCCATACTGCGTGTAAATTGGCGCCCCAGGGCTTGACAGCTGTGCGTTAACGACAGAGCCGCCGATCGTCAGAACGGCCACGATGACGAAAGTGGTTGTGACCGCTCTCATGAAACGATCACGGCCCGGAACATACCGGCCTCCATGTGGAAGAGCAGGTGACAATGGAAGGCCCACTGGCCCGGTGTGTCCGCACTGACCAGGAAACTCAATCGCTCGCCGCCCTTAACATTGATGGTGTGTTTGTACGGCCGGAACTCACCCTCGACGTTTTCCAGCTCACTCCATAGACCATGGAGATGAATGGGATGTTCCATCATCGTGTCATTAACCAGAATGATTCGGACCCGTTCTCCGAGCTTGAGCCTGATGGGATCGGCGCTACTGAATTTCTCTCCATCAAAACCCCAAATGAAGCGCTCCATGTTGCCGGTCAGGTGCAACTCGATCTCGCGATCAGGCGGCCGCGGATCAGTACCGCGATAGATGGCGCGCAGATCGGAGTAGGTAAGCACCCGCCGTCCCGGCGGGAAGCCCTCGCCCGCACTTGAGAGCCGTTCGGTCGGTGCCTCCGCGACGTTGTCGACTTGCGGGTTGAGTCGCGGCTTAACGTTCTGCGACAGGGGCGCTTTCATGCTGCCCAGATCGGGCACTGAAAATTCGGCGCTGGTGCGCGGTCCCGGTTGCCCCGGCGCGTTGATCCCGATCATATGCGCGCGCTTCGCATATTCGTCCGCTGCTGGCCGGCTGGCATTTCCCATCTTCATTCCGGGCATGTTTCCCATTTCCATGGCCGACGCGGCACCCTTGTTCATGCCGCGCATCTCATGCCCCGATGGACTTTTTGTCTCAGCCATGCTCATTCCGGACATGCTTCTGCTGGCTTTGATCTCGGACATGTTGCCCATGCCGCTCATACTCATCGCGTTCATGTTCCCAATCCCCATATCGACCATCCTGCGAAGAGGGCGTGGATCCATCGGCGGAATCGGGGCGCTCATTCCGTAGCTGGGCGCAAGCGTGCCCCGCGCGTAGCCGGTTCGATCTTCCGCCTGAGCGAAGATGGTGTAGGCTGAAGCATCGGCCGGTTGGACGATCACGTCGTAGGTCTCGGCCACCGAAATCCTGAACTCGTCGACCGTTACCGGCTCCACGTCATTGCCATCAGTCTGCACCACGGACATCAGCAGGCGCGGTATGCGAACGTCGAAGATGGTCATTGATGAAGCGTTGATGAAACGGAGACGCACGCGTTCGCGTGGACGGAACAGGCCGGTCCAATTAGCGCCCGGCGGTTGCCCGTTAATCAGATAAGTGTAAGTCGCTCCACTGACATCAAGGATGTCGGTGGGGCTCATATTCATGCGCCCCCACATCAAGCGGTTCGATATCGTCGCCCCGAGACCCTTGGTTCGGGCATCCGAGAGGAAAGTGCCGACCGTCCGTTGATGGAAGTTGTAGTAGTCGCTCTGCTGTTTGAGATTGCTGAAGACGGTTTCTGGATCTTGGTCGGTCCAGTCGGAAAGCACGACCGCGTACTCGCGATCGTACTCAACCGGGTGCTTGTCCTGAGGTTCGATGACGAGCGCGCCGTAGTGACCGGTCTGTTCCTGGAACCGGCTGTGGCTGTGGTACCAGTAAGTTCCACTCTGGCGGACCGGAAACCGATAGACGAAGGTCTCGCCCGGCCCGATTCCGGGAAAGCTCAGGCCCGGGACACCGTCCATGTCTGACGGGGATCGGATTCCATGCCAGTGGATCGAGGTGGTGTCCTTCAGTCGATTGCTGACGGCAAGTGTTACCGTGTCGCCTTCGCGCCACCGCAGGGTTGGCGCTGGGACCAATCCATTAACGGCCGTGGCGTAAGCAGGGTGCCCCGTGTAGTTCACTGGAACCTGCTCGACCACCAGGTTGAAGGAGTTCCCTGATAGGATTGGAGGACCTGCAGCGTTCTTGCCTGCGAATGCTGGGCATCGCCACAGGTCGAGGCCGGCGAGTACTCCGCCAGCGATTATTCCCTGAACGAAGCGCCGGCGAGTGATGCCGGTATAATTTGTCCTGCGACTTCGCGGAATAGATGGCCCGGACCCAGTGCTGAGTCTTTCAAATGACATGGTGACGAACCTCTGAATTGCGATGGAACAAACCGGGCGCCCTTCAACGCGAGCATCAGTCGCACCTTGGCGGCGCCGGATCAGTCCGAGACAAACGCAGTTAATCGAACCACGAGTTCTCGAACGAAACGGACGGTGTGATTAGAGGTTCAGAGCAGAAGGGCGCGAATAACGAGAAACACCGGAATAGCAGACGCTGGTGAATGCGCTCCCTTTACAGAGACGAGGGTCGTCGGCTCAATCAACGCGAGAATCGGTGCGCGATTGGCGAAAACAAGCCGAGGGGAGGCATTTTCCGCACGCGAGTCAATGTCACAGCGGATCTCTGTTGGGCTGCTGCATGTCGCCGCCTGGCAACATTCATGGCCTGCGTGCGAGTGCCGATGCCGCTGATGCGCGGGACAGATCCCGTCGCGCTCATGAGCGGAGCACGATGGCGCAGAGCAACTGGGCGTGGCAGCGGCGCACAGACAGACGTTATTGAGCAAGAGCGCCAGTATCGCAACTGTCGAGATTTGGACCCGTCGGCTCATCAGAATTGCGTGGTCAGCTGCCCTTCCGCAAAACTAGAGTGTTCAGCCTTCAGACCGGCCAGTCAAGCATCGATGTGCGGTCTCCGAACATGTCATGCTTTAGTCGCCAGCACACAGAAACCGTGGTCGCCCTCCACCATTTGCACCCTTGTGAAGCCAGCCGCTGTGAGCGCTTCAGTCAGTCCTCTTTTCTGCTGCCCCGAATAAGGTGTGAACCCCAGCGCAACGCTTGCACCCGCTTTTAATATCCGACGTATTTCTCGGAGTCCCACCACCGCATCCGGCCAGACTTGCATCGAGTTAATCGCGAGCGCTTTGTCAAACAGGTTGTCCTCGAATGGCAGGTTCTCAACGGAGCCGTATCGCAGGTCGACGCGGCCGCTCTTAATTCCGTTCGCGTTGCGCGCCTTGGCTTGTTCGACCATTTCTACGGAGATATCCACGCCTGCGACGTATCCTGCGAAGGCCAACCTGGTCAAAAGCTCGATTCCCACTCCCGGACCGCAACCTGCTTCCAACACCTTGTCATCCGGCTGGATGTCGAGCAGCTCGACCACCCAGGCGGCACATTTCTGATTTGTGCGCGCCATGATTATCCCACCCAGCCGGCCCAGGACACCTTCAGGCCGGCCGAAGGTGCGCATCAAAATGCTTTGTATGACGCTCATTAATCGGCTCTTAACCAGCGAACCAAGAACCGATAATAGCAAGCGTCTACTACAAGTGTCGTAGCATGATCAACCTTCGTCGTTTGTACTTGGAATTCCGTTGTTTTCCTCTCCGGTTTTTAATGCCCGCCCAATTCGTTGATTTGTTGAAGCGTCCCTTTAATCGGCCGAATAGCGGTTACGATTCTTATAACATTTGCGCGGGGCAGAGAGTCCACCTGGTCCGCTGGTCATGCTTCGCATGGACGTGGGTCCTACGATATCCGGGCTCCCCCTGCTCTGATAATCTTCCCCTTCACTGAACGGTCCAGGTGCAGGACCTCGGCTGACTAGACGCGTTTTTTTGTGTAGTTTGGAAGAATTGCAGCGTCGCAACAAACCTATTGCGTCAGCTTAGAGGGCGACACGCTAATTCCCGCCAATGTACCAATCAATGTTTATGAAAGGTCATATATTAATCCTGGTGCAACGACACGGGCCAACACGAATGTGATGGTTTATCCGAACGTTGTTAGTGCCGGATTTGAATAGGATAAAGTGGTAAATGATTGTTGAGTTGAAGAGCTGCGATGTCCGCTATTCAACTCCGCAACGGGATGCTGGTCCAGCCCCAGCAAAATCGCCCGCTCCAATGGGCACTTCTGCGGACGCTCCGCAACGGTGGCGCCGGTCCATCACACGCCGGCGAACCATTCGTAGCCCTGGTCTTCCCAATAGCCTCCGGTGCGGTTCGCCAGGAAATTTACTTCGGTCAGATATTTTACGTTTTTGTAACCTAGCTTCACGGCAGAATATAGACGCAGTGGAGCGCCATGAGGGGCATACAATGAGCGGCCGTTGAATCCGTATGCTAGTAAGGTCTGGGGATGCATCGCGCTGCCTAGATCCCAGGAAGACCAGTAGCCCGAGTCGAATGATCGGAACTCGACAAATTGCACACGCGGATCAACTCCAGCCAGCTTCGCAATCTCGCTCAATCGAACGCCATGCCACGAAGCGACCGCGGACCAACCTTCGACACAGTGATGTTGCACGCGCATCTCGGTACGCGCCATCGCTTGAAGCTGGGCTAGCGTCAGCACCATCGGGCGCTTCACGAGGCCGCCGACTTTGAGCGTCCAGGCTGCCGGCGCCAGGGGCATCGAATGAGAAATAAAGTAGGCTGGAAATGCATCTTCCGGAGTTGCGGCTGAGGGAGGCAGTTCGGGTGCAAGGCGATTTGGCGAGAACATTATTTTTTCCGCTTTTTCGTTCCAGCCTCGCATCGCGGCGAGAAACTGAACGACGGGACGGCTTTCGCAACCGGTGATCACGGAAGCTGCTGCGACAGCGGTAAGGAATTTCCGCCTGGAAATATTCTTTCTTAAGCGCACGTCGCAGACTTCTTTTCGCTTAGGCGCATCTGGCAGACTCGTTTGCTCGGCTCAACTTCGCTCCGCCTAGTGACCTCGGCTTCCCCCCGCTTGGCCTAGTGAGCCACGCTCTCCTCTCTCCCCTCCGCCAATCATGCTCAGCAACTCGCGCGGATGCAACGAGACCAGTGCAACGTGTACAACGACGAAGATTGCCAACAAGCACAACCCTGCCAGATGCACCACCCGTGCCCCGTCGTAACCGCCAAAGATCAGGGTTAGCGGATGAAACTGGACTGGTTTGTAGATAGCCAGACCCGACAACACCATTGCAATACCCAGTAATAATACGCCTGTGTAGGCAAGCCGCTGAAGCCCGTTGTAAAAATCGTCAGCAGGTGGCGATCTGCGAACCCTGATGTAATAGGCGAATTGGCGGACAGCATTGCCAGAATCGCGGCCGGGACGAAACAGCCGCCGACGCCATTCCCCGCTGACGAAGAAATAAATGAAGTATACAAGGCCGTTGGCGATGAAGAACCAGGCAATCGCGAAATGCCAGTGGCGTCCGCCCGCGAGCCATCCGCCAATCGTGAGCGATCGCGGAGGTGCTACGTTCTGGAAGGGATACCACGAATACTGAACGCCCCGCGCTCCCAATGCTGGATAGGCAGTGAGTATTTGCAATCCGCTGCCGGCCATCAGCACAAAAAATAGGCCATTGCACCAATGGGTAATGCGAATTGCGGCCGGTTGCTGAAGTCGGCGGCTGAAGCGGGTGACAAATCCACTGCCTGGCTTCTCCGATTTACCGACTGTGATTTGATTCACGACGACATCGGCTCCCGCTAGCTTCACAATAGCAAGCAGAGGACTCTTCTAGTCCGATTTCTTGGGCGGGGCCGGAATCCCCGCTTCGATTGTCAGTGGCAACTGGAATCTGACATTTTGAGGAACTTCGCAAACCTGATCACTGCAGGCTTGAAAGCGAAGTAATCCGTCAATCTGATGAAGTCCCGGTTCAATAGGCATGCCTAAAGGCTCAAGAAACCGGGCCGGGATTGGTGGACTCCATCTGATGCCGAGTTTGCCCACTGCGCGAATCTCGCCCTTGTATACCGGCAGGGTTTGACCCAATGCCTTGAGCAATACCGGTTTGGCCGGGGGCATTTCCAACGAGTACTCGCCGACGAGCGAACCTTCAAATTGCAAAATGGTGGATTTATAGTTTGTGGGCAGGGGTTCGCCGTAAATGTGCCAGCCCGGTTTGAGATTCACTTCGACAGCCACTCCGAGTTCTTGCCCGGGGAAACATCGATCAGCGGACAAGCCGATTCTGGCGGTGAGCACGGCGGTCTTAATTTCTATCGAATTAGCCCCCGTGCCAGGGGCGTGTAGCACCGTCATCTGCGATGCGGACGGGCGATGCTCGTAGTTGGACAGGAACACCTTATCCCGCACGGTTCCGTCGGGTGCGATAAGATAGTCACCGGGGAAAGGTATTCCGTAGAGCATCGGATGATCGTCCGGAATATTCGTATTGAGTATTCCGAATGCGCGGATTACCCTGCTGCCTTCGTCCGAGAGCATCGGATATTCGATGCCGTAGGCATGAGCAAAGCGTTGCAGAACGTCGCGCGAATCGTAAGTTATGGACGCTGCATTGGTTCCGTGAGCCTTGAGAGTATTGAGTGAGAATTGCAGCTCGACGAGCTGATTGCGGCAATAAGGTCACCAATCGGCGCTGCGGCTGAACACCAGCAGGAGCCCATTGGCTCCCATCAGGTCATTCAGCGTTCGAGTTTTACCGTGCTGATCGGTCAGCGTGAACGGCGGAACCTTGTCTCCTATCGCCGGCCCAGTTCTGTAATCGTCGTTTTGGGCCTGGACGAAAGCGAGCCAGTCCGTCGTCGTGATGTCTGCGCCGCCGGCTCCCAGCCGCCGAATCATCCCATGCAGGATTGAGGCTTTGGTTGTCGCATCCATGATCTGGTTCCTTTGTCCGGCCGCTCCCTAGAGAGAAGAGTCAACGCCAGTAGGTCAGGTCGGTCCACCATAACTATTCTAGAATGATCAGTCAAGAAAACGATTCTAAACGGCCCTGATGCTGACGATCAAACGTTGAAATGGTATCCTCTGGCAGACAGAGGGCGGTTACCAAAAAAACGATTGTCCCAACATGACCGGGAACAATGGCGGGTGTAAAACAGTTTGATCGCGGCGAGGTGCTTGATCGTGCGATGGCGCTGTTCTGGAAACGGGGCTACGAGGCCACCTCGATTAGCGACCTGGTCGCTGCGACCGGGATAAACCGCGGCAGCATTTACGCCACCTTTGGCGACAAGAAGGGACTGTTTCTGGCCGTACTCGACCACTATGGCGAGAAAATCGCAAAGCCCTTGATGGCGGAGCTCGCTGACCCGGATCCGCGCCGCGCAATTGAGCGCATGTTTGATTCGATCATCAGGCGCACCAATGATCCGCGATTTCCACGCGGCTGTCTCAACACGAATACCTCACTGGAGTGTCCTGGTAGCGGCGACGAAATCACGCGAAAGATCGCAGACGGATTTGGCCGGCAGGAGTCTGCGATTTATCGCGTGCTGCACCGCGCCCAGGCCGAGGGTTCACTCCCCTCAACTCTCGACCTCAGGGCGCTCGCACGTTTCTTCATGGCTGTCGCCCAAGGCCTCAACGTAGTGAACAAGGCGGTTGCCGACCCGGGTGTTCTACAGGACATCGCCAGAGTCGCCATGACCATCTGGGGTGCTGCTGCTGGAAAGCGACCGCGATCGTCCAGGTTTCGTGGGCGGAGTCCAGGCCAGCAGCGCTAACGGGTCGGACGACTTCTGGTCGGCGGAAAGGCTCCTGCGCCCGTCGGTTGTCATTCTCGAGCGCGTGTTCGCGCCGAAAAATCCTCGTCTCTTTTAAACGACTGCCTTGGGAGCAAGGATTAGGATCCCGCATGCACGATCCGTCAGCCGTACGAGGCACTCGCAGCATCCCCGCTTCGACCGTCTTCCCCAGGGTTCGCGATCCGAGCATGGGCGGGGCGGGCCGCGCCCAACTAAACATGTCAAATAAGGTGTGGATGCAGAAGAAAAGCCAGAATTCAGGCACTTGAGACGCGTTGCTCGTTTAGCGAGCGCGGACCTCCACCCGCGTTGCTCGACCTAACAGGTGCGGGTAGCATCGCTTTAATTCTGATATATACGACGGCGGGAGCGGACGCCCCGCGCTGACTATTAGTATCTGGGAGTCGCCGCATCGAGAGTCGACTGCCACTGCCAGGGGGCGGCGCGGTGGCGGCAGGTGATAACGCACTACATTTACAGCATAGCCCGGCACGACGCCGATCTCTGCATTAGCAGAGGACCCAGCGCTCGCCATCGCGGTGGCTTTTTTCCAATCGACCCAGAACACCGATGAATGTCTGAGCGCTCGTGCCGACAGCCAAACGATTAAGAGAAAAACTATTATTCGTCCGAGATTAGATTCAAATGCGGCCGCTCCTATAGCTGCAAGTCCCAAAAAAGCGATTAGCGCCAGAAGCACGTAGCGCTCCACCATCACTGGCCTGCCGAAGAAGCTAAGCATTGCCACGGCGGCGAATGGTCCAATGATCTCGACCGCCAGGAACATCGGTACCAACGGCGCTCTGCGCCGGTGCCGCCAGATGCCGAATGCAGCCAAGGCGAGAAATAACCTGAACAACGATTTGTTGCCGGCATCGTTGCGCAGGACATCATACGACCAGCCTGCTGGCGGTTGATATCTGATCCAGTCCAACGCCCCATAGGCAATCGCCGCTCGTGAGACAGCCACCGCGGCAGGCGCAAAAGGCAGCAGCAACGCAATACTTGCGGTCAGGGACAAGGCGGGGCCACCCAGTCGTAACTCGGTTCCTGGCCAGCGTCTCCATCTCGCCACAAGCAGGCAGCCGAGCCAAAGGCCCTCGCCTGCGAGCAGCAACACCGCGGTGAAATTGGCGGCGATGGCGAGAGCGAGAAAGACTGCAGCCAGAATGCAATTCAAGATGCCCCCGCGGCGCTGCGCGCGGACGAAAAAGAAGATTTGCGCCAGTTCAGCCGCCATCATCAGCGGATACATGCGGGCAGTGCGCGCGGACTGCACAATCGTCACGTTGGTAGCAAACATGAGCGCTGCGAACCCGCCGGCAAGCTCTCCGGTTTCCAACCTCATGTTCGCAAAGACCTGGTACACTTCCTGTACAGCAGCGAACATCAGTAGGATGGAGAGAGTATCGATAGCAGCGGAAAGGCCGCGCATTGAGCGCAGGCTATCTCCAAACAGCTCGATGCAATAGTGAAGAAGCAGATCATAGACCGCGAGTTTACCGGCATCGAGCCCCGGCTGGAGTTGCAGCAAACGCCTTACCGGCTCAGCTGCCGCGGCCCAAGCAGCACCCTCGTCGGCTGTCATTGAGACCGCATCCAACTGGTAAAATCGCACCGCCACCCCCATCACCACTGCGAACAGAAGGATAGTCCGGCCCGCAGTGACGTGTGAACTCAGCCAGTAGCGTACATACTGACAGAGTCGCAAAAGCTGCATCGAGGCGCGCTTCCACCTGCTTCAGGAAAAACGAATCAGATTGCTCTATTTCCCTTCGGCTTGAACAGATTAGCCAGCGTGCACAGTGACAGTTGTTCCGCCCGTCGCAGTCTCGACCAGCTGGCCGTTGATCACGAGGTCGACATCAAAAACGCCTGTGAAACTCACCTGAGTGAAAATCCCATTCACCCGCCCGGATTTACCGCCATTGGGAGAATCGAATAGGATTACCGCGGCAATGCGCGATTCCAGCGCGTAACTGTTAGTTTGGTCTTCGATGAGCGCATTGAAGACGCCGACCAACGGAGTTTTGACAAAAAACCGCACGTCTGGCGAAGCAGGCGGGGCGAGGGCCGGCAATGTACCCCCTATGCTGCCGACCGCAGTCCCGAAATTGCTCACGGTCGAAGCCAGAGTCCCAACCGTAAATCCTTGTATAACCTGAAGACTCAGTAGCCGCGCATCGTTGCTGGTCTTAGTCACCAGTATCCGGTCTGGCGGACTGTCGTTTACAATCGCGATGCTGGTCGGAATTGTACCAAACACCTGCCATGATGAACGTGAATCGGAAACAGTCGCGCGAAACGGCGTACCAACGTCTCCAACGACTCTGTAGCTGCTCTGTTGGGGGATATTGGGCGTGTTACCAGGACTGCCCGTATTTGCGTAGTTACAGCCGCCCAGCACCGCGATCGCTGCGCCTGCAACAATGCAGCCCAGGAGCACGAGTGAATTCAAGATCGCACGCATCAGGGTAACGTCGGAGCTACCGTCGGTTGACAGAGCAGGCAAGTGCCTGCTGGGTTGCCATCCTGGCAGATGCCTGCGCAGGGGGCCGAAACCAACACAGGCTTCGCCAAGTTAATTCCGACAGATGACTTCGCGATGCCGCTCTCATAGTGCGTTAACACGTAGTTATCCGACGGGGCACAAAAGTTGTAGTTATCTCCGCTAGGAAGGATCGAATTCGGCTCCGTCGCCATAATTTGCACGCCATCCTTCGACAGCCTAACCGAGGTCGTGCTGGGATTGGCGTTCTCCACGTTTCCATACACGCTGCCCAATCCAGCGCAGTCCATGGGCGATAGCGTAGGAATGGTGATGGTGCTGCAGTCGGCGGCGGGCGCCCTAACGCTGGCGGCAGTGCCGATTAAGTGGCCGCTGGTCTTCTGAGGCAGACCCTGAAACAAGTCCTGGACCGAGGCGAACACGTCGAAGTTTTCCACCGGAATTGCGTCCGACGAGGGCGCCGCATCCGGTACCGCCATCGTGAATATTCCCGAGGTGGCACCGCCCGGAATTGTCGATAAGGTAAAATCTTCAATCTTGTCGGTGCCGCTGTCCTCCGCCATCACCATAGCATCGAGCGGTTTGCCGGAGCCGTCTGGAGTGGAAAGCTGGGTTTCGCCGGTCAAATAGCCGTGCTCCAGGCTGAAACTGCAACTGTTCGCAAACCGGGAAGTCGGACAGCTAAGTAAGCCCGCTGCCACCTGCGGCACTGTCGTGTTGTAGCCAGGCGCGCCGATCTTCAGATCGTAATGCGAAACTCCCGGAGGTGGAGTCACCGGCACGTTAGTCAACGGCGTCCCCGACAACGGATAGCGTCCCTGATCGTCGGTCGCCGCAGTGGCGACGACCACGCAATTGGACGGAATGACTGGCGGCGCACCGGTCAGGTCGCATGTCGTGGCGCCACCGGGAACAGTCGTATCAGGCACGAGTAGCTGCAGTGTCGCCCCCTCGACGGCCGTACCTGCGCAGCCGTCGGCGATGGTGCCGCTGATCGAGCCGACAGTCGAACTCGGCACGGCCAGGGTGCCGAGCGGAGTCGTTGTGCCTTGCGAAACCGCCACCCGGCTTCTGACCACGTACGCGCCGTTGCCGGATACGTAAATGTCGTAGAGCGTGGAACTTGGGGCAGCTAGCGCGGGCAAACTCAGTGAAAAGGTTCCGTCTGACATCAAGTGCGTGACAGCAACGATTTGATTGGTGCCAGCGTACTCTGCGGTGACGGTCGTGTTATTCAAGTTGAAATTCGTGACTACGCCGGTCACGGCTCCCAGAGCCGGACTTTGATTACCCGGCGAACTTATCACCGGGCTAATGAAAATAGTTGCCGTGTCGGGGTCCGCAGCCGGGGGCGGACCGACGGATACCGCGATATTTGCGACTAGAGGTTGTACGGAGCCTGTGGGTACCGCGAACGCACTTGTAAACAGCGCACGCAGCCCGGCTTGCGACGCGAATGTCGCCTTATAACTCACGCAGCCTTCACCGGCCAGCAGTGAATGCGGACAGAGCGGCACAATGTTGCCGGGAACGGTGGAATCGAGCACTAGTTCGATCTGCCCGTAGGATTCTGCGGGAACACTTGCGGCATTGAAAAAGAACGGAAGATTTTGGAGCGGCATCAGATCCAGTTGCAGGATGCTGGTTGCGGCGGTCAACAGGGTTCCGGTAGCGCCGAAAAAGCCGCCAAAATTCAAACTGGTGGTGATAAACTGGGTCGGATTACTCGAACCTATTGCCGCTGGGGCCGGAATTTCAACCCAGCTTGGGTCGGAATCGCTTAAGCTCAAATCTGTGCTCGGGGTTAACCTCACTGATAAGACATTTAGCAGCACGCGCTGGTACTCGGTTAAAACTGGCTGCCCATCGCCGGCCGCCAGTCCGCTCCCGGTGAAAGCGAGCTCCACAATCCCGGTCGCGAACGCCCGGCCAGCAACAGGCTTCCAAAGCACGATCAGCACCGAACAAAGCAATGCTGGCCACAGCCATCTCCCGCTTAAATACTTCACACCCACCCCGATACGCGAATACTCCAGTCGCGCTCTGGGATAACCTAATCGAAATGCTTAGGCAAGCCCATTTAGACAAAGCCATCAACCTACTTCGCGAACGTAGTTCTCCGCCGCTCCGCCGACCATCTTCGCGAAAGCAATGTCTTTCTTACAGGCGCGCGAGTTGGGCATCGTAAACCGTACACTTTAGCCCCGTCCAGTCGGAGAAGCTCGGCGAAAGTGCGGCATGACCCGTGTCGCAAACCGTTCCATTGACTCTCGCAACTCGCGTTGATCGAGGCCTCCAAGATCCATGTATACCCAGAAGTGAGTTACGCCAAACTCTTCCTGCATGAGTCCGATTCGTTCGACGCATTGCGCGGGGTCGCCGCAGAGTACTTGAGTAGGATACATCCGGTCCCAGGTTATCTGACGAAGCGACTCGCCTGAGCGCCGCCATGACTCGTACTGCGGACTGGTGTATCCCTCGAGGTCGATCAGAGCGCCAACAAAATGCATATAGCGCATATAATGAGATTCCCATTTTTGGCACGCGAGTTCCGGGGTATCGTCGACGAAGCTGTGGTAGCCGGCGACAATCTCGAGGTTTTCAGGCGAGTATCCTGATCGCAGCAGCGTTTCCTTGTAAAGCTGAACATTCTCCTTTAGAGCGCCCCGCGATTGGATGAATGGAGCGAGCAGGATCGAATGACCCTTCTCACCCGCGGCGACGAATGACTCCGGGCTCACCGCCGCAGCCATGAAGATGGGCGGTGATGGCTTCTGCACCGGCCGCGGCAGAATAGTGACATTATTCGCCTTGTAAAATTTCCCTTCGTAAGAGAAAGTAAGCTGCTGCCATGCCCGCTCGATCAGTTCCAGGCTCTCATTGAAGCGCTCGCGGCTTTCGCTCATGGATTGATTGAAGCCATCGTAAGTAGCCTTGATAAAGCCGCGGCCAACGCCGAAATCCAGGCGCCCGCCGCTCAGCAAGTCCACCAGCGCATAATCTTCCGCCAGCCGGATCGGGTCATGGTGCGGCAGGAGCACGATCGCGGTCCCGATCCGCAGCTTTTTCGTGCGTTGGGCGACGGCCGCGGCCACGATCTGCGGTGCCGGACAGACATAGCGGCAGAAATGGTGTTCACCGAGCCAGACCGAATCGAAGCCTAATTCCTCTGAGTAACTTACTTCCTCAAAGAAGTTCTTATAGTACTGTTCCTCGGTGCAATCCTCAGCGTAATGATCAAATAGAGTTAGCAGACCAAATTTCACCGCACTGCCTCCATTATGGGGGGTTTGACCTTCGAGGTTAGAACGGTTTGAGGAAGACCAGCATCAGCGTTCCCAGCAACAAGAGACTCACCAGGCCGTGCAAAATCGAAAATTCACGGCGGGTTGCATCGAGCGGCGCATCTTCAAGTGCTCGGATGCGCTGGTAGAGACGAAATTGGATCACCAGCATCAACAGCACGAGTAGGAGTTTCAGGTGCAGCCAGCCACGGGCCAGTACTCCGGGTTCGGCCAATATCGCCAGGATACCGAAAAGTATCGCCACCGCCGCTCCGCTGTTGGCACTGACCAGTAACATCCGCCGGGCGAGCACGATAATACGTTCCTTGGCCACGCCGACCTCGTCGGGCACCAGTGCCATCAGGCTGCTAATCAGCAACAGGCTTCCAACCCAAAATACGACACCGAAAACGTGGAAGACCAAAACCCAGTTCAGCGTGACGATCTCTCCGTGTGCGAGCCGCGTAACGTTCTTAGAGTCGCAGATTCTCGACCCGTCTTCACCGCTTTCCGCCAGCAGATGGCGCCGCGCGTTCGACACCATGAGTAAGCGCGAGCGCAACTACCGCAGTTATCGCTCCTGTAGCATAAACCGCGGCCGGAGCGAGCGCCTGATACATAAAACCCGCAATCAGGGGACCGCAGATGCGAGCGAGCGAGAGCGCAGACTGATTCACTCCCAATACCTCGCCCTGCAGATGATGCGCGGTGCCCCTGGAGATCAGGCTGGCGATCGACGGGCTCGCCAACCCATAACCTAGCGACAACAGCCCCAGCAGGATCCACAAGAGCCCGCGGTTCGCCGTACTCGCCATCGGTGCCATACCAGCAGCAAAGGCGAACATCCCGATACGTACGAGTCTCAACTCACCCTGGCGCGCGACAATTTTGCGCAGCAGATAGCCTTGTGTGAATGCCTGCAGCAATCCCGCGAAAGCCAGCAATTCGCCGATCCCGCGCGGACCGTAGCTGTAAATGCTAGTCACAACGAGGGCGAACGTCGCCTCGAACTCCGCCATCGCCGACGTTACCAAAAACGCAATCGCAAACAGTCGTGATAGACGATGACGCGTCAACTGGCGCGGTAGCCTCAGCAACGGCGCGGTGGCCGCGGCCCAGGTTAGATTTGCCGTCGGCTCGGGCCGGCGCGATTCGGGCAATGCAACGGCGGCAAAAATCAGATTGGCCAGCGTCAGCAGCGCGGCGAAAAAAACCGGCACACGCAGGTTGGAATGCCCGAGCAGGCCACCGAGCGCCGGTCCCAGCACGAAGCCCAGCCCGAAGGCGGCGCCGATCATTCCCATCCCGTGCGCCCGCTCCGATTCGGGTGTCGTATCAGCTACGTAGGCCTGCGCCGTCGACACAGTCCCCGCGCAGGCACCGTGCACCGAGCGCGAAATCAGCAGCAGAGCAAAGGAGGCGGCGAAACCATAAATCACATAACTGATCGACGAACCCAGCAGGCCCAGCATGATTATCGGACGGCGGCCATAATGATCCGAAAGCCCCCCGAGTAGTGGCGCGCACAGCAACTGCATCAACGAATAGCTGGATAGAATCAAACCAATGCCAAAGGCGTTCACGTGCAGCCGTGCTGCATATAGTGGTAGAAACGGAATTACGATGCCGAAACCCAGTAGATCGATGAAGACCGTGACAAAAAGCACGGCGAGCGCTACACGTCCACCTCGTTGCGCGGGCCGTGTCTGCCGGAGAGGTTCAGCGGTTAGCATTGATTTGATTCGCGCGATGAAACAAATCTTATGCAGGCGCGACAGTCAAGCGCCTGAGCCGTACGGTTATCTTGAGGTGTTCTCCATTGTGGGCCATTAGCCGAGTTGGCCGCGCGTGATGATGGCAAGTGGAGCGGCGCCTGCAGGCCGCTAATAATACCAGATTGGTGAAAATTCATGGCTAAATCCTTCGCGTCCGACCTCAAGCGCAAGACGGTTTCCGCAGAGCAAGCGGCGTCCGTAGTGAAATCAGGCGATTGGCTCGACTACGGCTTCGGGCTCGGGCAGCCAGATCTGTTCGACCGGGCGCTCGCCGCGCGGCTCAAAACGCTTGAAGGGGTGAAGCTGCGCGGATGCCTGGCACTCAGACCACGCGCTGCTGTCGAGGCTGATCCCGAAGCCCGGCATCTTCAATATTTTTCCTGGTACTTCTCCGGGCTAGAGCGCAAGATGCACGACCGCGGCCTGTGCCATCATATTCCGATGAATTTCGGCGAGGCGCCTGACTATTATCGCCGCTTTATCGAGGTCGACGTCGCTATTCTCAAAACCGCGCCGCTGGATTGTCACGGCTTCTTCAACTTTGGCGGCGCCGTTACGTATGAGAAGGCGCTCACCGAAAAAGCCCGCATACTGATCATCGAAACTGACGAAAGCATGCCTTACGTTTATGGGGTGGAGAATGGTGTGCATATCGATGAGGTCGATTATGTGATCGAAGCCGGCCGCGGAACATTGCCGGAACTGGCAAATTCCCCGTCCGGCCATATCGAGCAGAAAATCGCGGGCCTGATCGCGCGGGAAATAGAAAACGGCGCCTGCCTCCAGGTCGGCATCGGTGCGATGCCCAATGCGGTCTGCGAGTTGCTGGTCGATTCGCCAGTCAAGGACCTTGGCGTGCATACCGAAATGTTCGTTGATTCGCTGATGAAGCTCTATCAGGCGGGCAAAATCACCGGCGCTCATAAGGCGTTGGATCGTTTCCAGATGACCTATTGTTTCGCCGCTGGTTCATCACAAATGTACGAGTTTCTTGACCGTAATCCGGCTTGTTTTGCCGGGCCGGTCAATTACACCAATTTGCCGCATCGGATTATGCAGAACGAGCGCGCCGTCACGATTTGCAATGCCGCTCAGGTCGATCTGACTGGCCAGGTCTGTGCGGAATCTGCCGGTCTGCGCCAGATCAGCGGCACTGGAGGACAGTTGCAATTCATGCGCGGGGCATATGCTTCGCGCGGCGGCAAGGCATTTTTGTGCATGTCGGCAGCCTACGAGCGTGATGATCGGCGTGAAAGCCGCATCGTTCCGCGTCTGGCCGACTCAAACATCGTCACGACCCCACGAACTGACGTGATGTACGTCGTCACTGAATACGGCATCACCAACCTGAAAGGTAAGTCGGTACCGGAACGTGCACGTGCACTGATCAATCTTGCGCATCCCGACTTCCGCGACGATTTAGAGCGTACCGCCCGCGAATACGGATTCTTGTCGCGCGCACTGTTCTAGTTCCGGCTCTGTTGAGAGCTTCTTATTTCAGCGCAATCTCAGGGGCCGGGAAGATTGTTTATGGTTGCTCGGACTCTGGAAAGCGATACACGAACTCGCCGGGACGCACATAGCCAAGTTCCCGACGAACAAGCCGCTGCAGGTAAGTATCGTCGGTCTTAAGCCGACCAATCCGTCCCCGGAAAGCGGCATTGTCCAGGACCAATTTGTCACGCTCTCGTGTCAGCTCACTGCCATGACGACGAAGAATCAGCAAATCCCGTGGCCGCGAAGAACCGCAGAGTCCATTAAGCGCGAGGCCACCCAAGACCACCGCAAGCATTAGGCTAAGCCATTGACGCCGGAGAATATGACTTAAGCAACGCATCGGAGGAATCGTAAACTCTCCCGCGCGGGGATTCAATCGGAGCTTATGTCTTAACGTCATTTTAAAAACCGAAAATGTCAGCATGGGCGTGCCGATCTGCGTGTTTAAAATTTCTTTCTAAACTTGACTGCAAAACGCTTGATCCGGACATAACGGATTTCTATAATGCGCAACATCTGGGCCTGCAGATGAATCAGTTCTGATACTTGTCCGGCAGCAGCGACCCAAGAGGAGGAACGCGAATGGCAGCCAAGAAAAAGCCCGGTATGGCGGCAGCAAAGTCCAAACCTAGGCTAAAGAGTAATATGAAGAAGAAAGCCACCAAAAAACCAACTAAGAAGAAGTAAGTTAACCAGCTTTTGCCTTTCGGCTAGAACCGAAAGGCATTTCGAGACGATGCCGGGCTTGCTGCCGAGATGAGTCGGGGCGATGAAGCCCCGTCAGACGAGAAGGGCCCCCTCGAAATCGAGGGGGCCCTTTCTCCATGTGGACCTTGGGGATAGCCTCTCGGCCTGTTCCGTCAATTGCACGAACTGCCGTTAGGCTCAGGATGCCAGATGGACTTAATACTAGGGCGTTTGCACGCCCAACTAGAACGGCCGCAAGCACGTAAGTTTGCCTGGCCGATCGTCCTCCTTCCCGAACTGTTCACCACCTCGCGGCACCTGACGATCATGGCCGGTCACTTGGTCAGCCTGGGCTGGGAAGTCTATCTGGTCGATGTCCATCCACCAACAACGCGCGCATTCGGAAACGACTCCGCCACGAGCGCATTTTCCGCACTCGTCGCAAATACTAGAACGGCGCTCGAAGCGATCGGCTCCGACATCATTGCGGCAGGTCACGGCTTGGGTGGCTTGCTTGCATTGAAGCTCGCCGAAGCTCCGCCGGTGCGTGCGGCAGTGGCGCTCGCGCCGTTAATACCTGGGTATCGCTCTCCTCTGTTCGTCCGTCGCCGCCGGTGGACAGTCTGGCGTTCCGAATCAACCGGCCTTCCGACGGGCTGTAGAGCGCTCGAACTGGTTTCCGAAGCTGAACCGTTTCAGCGTGAATCTCTCATTAAAGCTTTAGTGCCCGCGGATACCTCCGCGGCAATGGAAATTGCGCGCGGCTTGGTAGAACTTGCCGCGCACCCGACACCACGGCTGATTGTCGCTGGTGAGACCGATGCGTTCGCGCCATGGCAGAACGCGGAACAACTCGCCACCAAAATTGGTGCGCGGTTCATAAGCTTGCCGGGCCGCGGCCACTGGATGATCGCGGGCCGCGCGTTGGAACGAACGATCGCGCAGATCCAGCGATTCCTGGTGAGAGCATTGGGCGAAGAATTGCTGCTGCTGTATGAACCCAACGCCGGTGATGCAGAGAGGTAATGTCGTTGACTCAGCGCCTAGTCGTGCCGTGCTGCCACGCCCTGCTAGAGAGCGGCGAATCTCGCATTTCTCGGTACTGTCCGAATTAGGACATTCTGGGCGGGGAATTAGGGCATTATCGGTGCCTGCTCGCTACTTCGGTAATGCGGACCACCGAGTCCCAAAACTTGTCGATAAAGAATCCGGCCACGGCAAAAACCACCAGCGTAACCGCCCAAGCCGCATAGATTTGGTGGCTAAGGGTGCTCAATTTATCGCCTTGTTTTTCGGAGTCTTTTTGTAATGTCCGAATTGCTTCTTCAACTTCGCCAACGGCACCCTTAAGATCGACTAAAAGTTGAAATAACCCAAAAGACGGGTCGATTGGTTGGCGAGATCCTTCCGAGAGTTCTGGTGGTTCCCCAAGAGGCTCTTGGCGTTCACATCTCTGTCGCGCACGCTCTGCTTGTCGGCCAACCATGTTTTGATTTGTCTTCCTTTGCAGGTAACTTCAGCCACTCCCATATAGACCGTCGATGATAGCCCCACCAAGAAGTCGCGAGAAAAATCATGTGAGACACGTCAACGTATCCGTCTTTGCTACGCTGCGGCTAATGCTCTCGGAAGGCTCAACCGATTTAATCGCCCAAGCATTTGGCGCAATCTCTTGAAAATCATGAAAGCCGCCGGAATCCATGCGAGCTAAATGCTTTTTCACGATCCGAAAGATCGCGGATTATTAGGACATGTGGCCACGCTATTAAAAAACTATCATCCTTATTTAGAATCGGACAGAACAGGAGTACGCGCCCGCATGCGAGCGTTTAGGCTGCCATGCGATAAAAATCGCAGGGCCTGTACCACGAGAAAAGGGATGACAACTGTCACTTTTTCCCACCCTGAACCAGCGCGGTTTGAAAGGGCGATATCCAGACCGAAGTGTCGTTTCTGGAGTAGGCCGTGGCAACGGCGGCGGCATGTTTGATGGCTCAAGCGCGGTCTGCACGAGTTTCGCAATTGTCCAGATATGATCGGTTACGCCAAGCGCCATCGCTGGCGTACAACGCAGTGTGTCACCGGCGTAGATCGGATACATGTCAGCGCCATTGTCGAAGTGGGAAACCTTGGGTGAATTCGACACCGTGCGGGAGTGTCATACAGCGCAAAGTAGCGCGATGTCTGGGGTGAACCTCAAGCCTACGCGCTATCCTGAAATCAACCTCGCCCTCTAGAACTCACACGGTGCATCGCCACTGACGATCCGCCGCCTCAAGGGAAATTAGAGTGTCGAAGTCGCTTCACCTATGTCCTGAGTGCGACACAGCCGTCGAAACCTCAAGGCCGAGCGAATTGGTCGATTGCGACCAAACTGGCAAAATCCTTTTGGTCAGACGAACATATAGGGGTACGTGTTCCCAGCATGGCTACTTCGAAGTCGAGCGCCTTGGGGGTCACGTGACGTTTCGTCGGCGACGATCTCGTTTCCCTCATTTTCAAACCAGGACATCCCCGCCTCGAATTCAGCACACTGACAGGCAGATTAGGACAGTACCCATTTCTCGATGATAATTGCCTTGGTGGAATGCATCTGTTAGATATAGGCATGGCTCATCCAGATAGCCTTCCCAGCGCACGTAACCTTTGGCCCACCTCTGAACCGCGGTGGCAGTTGGCGTCAAAACTGCGGGGTTTTTGTTTATAGGGAGAAGCGCAATGTCGTACGAGCAGCTTCGCCAAGGCCTGACGTTTGATGATGTACTTCTGCTCCCACAGATGTCGGACTTGTTACCTTCGAGTTGCGATGTTTCGACGGTGCTAACCTCGCGAATCCGTTTGCATATCCCGCTGGTGTCCAGTCCGATGGACACGGTCACCGAGTCGCGGACCGCAATTGCTATCGCACAACTCGGTGGCATCGGTTTCATCCACCGTAATCTGCCGATAGATCGGCAGGCTGCCGAAGTCGCCGCCGTGAAAAAATTCGAAAGCGGGATGATCGCCGATCCCATTACCGTCCATCCCGAGCAACCGATCGGTGACGCGCTCGCGATAATGGAACGCCATGGCATCTCCGGATTGCCAGTTGTGACGGAGCAGCATCTGGTCGGCATCCTGACCAATCGAGATCTGCGTTTCGAACGGCGGCTCGAACGGCCGGTGCGGGAAGTGATGACGATCAAGGTTATCACGGCACGGCCCGGCATCAGTCTTGAGGATGCCAAGGAAATTCTTCAGCAGCATCGCATTGAAAAGTTGCCGCTGGTCGACGTGCATGGCCGTTTGCGCGGCCTGATTACTGTCAAGGATATGGACAAGGCCACGCGCCATCCGTTTTCCAGCAAGGACCCGATGGGCCGCTTGCGCGTCGGCGCCGCGATTGGTGTCGGGCCCGAGCGTGAAGAGCGCGCTGCCGCTCTGCACAAGGCGGGCGTTGACGTTCTCTGTATCGATACCGCCCATGGCCATTCACGCAATGTGATCGATGCGTTGATGGCGACTAAGCGCGAATGGCCGGAGGTAGATGTAGTCGCGGGCAGTATCGGGACCGCAGAAGCCGCCAAGGCGCTTGGCGACGCGGGCGCCGACGCGCTGCGGGTAGGCATGGGGCCAGGCTCGATTTGTACTACCAGGATGGTCTCCGGCGTCGGCGTTCCACAGATTACCGCGATTTTCGATTGCGCCCGCGTTGCTGACGAGCGAAACATACCGATAATTGCCGATGGGGGAATTCGCTTCTCCGGCGATATCACAAAGGCGCTGGCCGCCGGCGCCTCAACGGTGATGATCGGATCGTTGTTTGCCGGTACCGAGGAGAGTCCCGGCGAGACCATCCTCTACCAGGGCCGGACTTATAAGCTCTATCGCGGAATGGGTTCGCTTGGCGCGATGAGCGAGCGTATGCGCGATCGTTACGGTCAGGAAGCGGTACCCGAGGGCAAGATGGTACCCGAAGGAATCGAAGGCCGTGTACCTCATCGCGGTGCGCTCGCATCGAATATCGAACAACTCGTGGGCGGTCTGCAGGCGGGGATGGGCTATATCGGTGCGGTGAATTTGGCCGATATGCGCAAGCGCGCTAAATTCATTAGAATCACGGGTGCAGGGGTTCGCGAAAGCCACGTCCACGATGTGTTCGTGACAAAGGAAGCACCGAATTACAGGCCCTAAGAGGTTAGGCCGCTCGAATGTTTTTAACAGAGCGCGGTTCGCGAATCAGCTCTACATCTTTTTACCGACCATTTCGTGTTTGCTCCCTTCTCGCTGACCTTCCACATACCGTGATGGCGCTATGACTTTGTACTGATGCAGTCACGCTCCAAGCTGCCGCCGGATCAGTTGCAAGCGCCCCAACAGGCTGCTGATTGCCCACTCTCCGGGAAGCAGGCATAGCGAGGGGAACGGTCAATATGCGATTCGTGACACGTTCATCTCTTTCACCGTCGCCCCAAGCGAATAGCGCAGGGGTTCGCTCTCTGGTTGTTCACGAGCTGCACGGGATTCGGCAGCGGGCGATGGATCACCCCAAGCGAATTAGCGCAGGGGTTCGCTCTCTGGTTGCGCTAGATCCGGGTTGTGGCCCCAGGTCTGTAGGACATCTGAACAAATGATCCTTCGCCACGAACGCCGCTGGATTCCCAGTCTTCAGGTAGGCGCTGGTCGGAGATAAACTGCCTGTTCGAGACTACTTTGGGCATCTAGCCCCAGAAACAGAATGCCGAAAACCGTGCCGGAGGGCTCGCCGTAAGGCAAAAGCTCAGGGATCCCAAGCAAATTCAGACCTTGTTAATGTTTACTTCGGCAGCTACTTCAATGGCAATCATCGCTATCATAAGACATCAACAGGCGCCTTTAGCATGAGTGACCAAATGCTAGCACATGATCTAACTCCGTTCGTCTTGCTAGGCACAAACGGTAATCTGTTGACGGAATAAGCTGCAAAGAATATCCATTTAGGCTGGCGCTGTTGTAAGGTCAGGGGGAAGTTGCCAATGACCAAATGGATAGCTAGGTTCCTGACACCCAAGACGGCCCAGCCTGGAGCGCAGGAGTCCCGCCTCGTCACGTATTCTGCCGTAAGGTTGGTCGGCAGCTTGTGCTTGCTTGTCGCGATGATGGCCTCCGAGGTATTAGCTGTACTTCCATTTCCGCGACCCTCGCCAATTGAACCGAACGTTAAATTCTGGGTTGACGTCTTCGCCACCTATGGCGAGCGCGACTTCATCGTTCACGACCGCGACCAGGTTTGGCGCATTTACCAGGTGCTTCGGCTTCCTGGAGAGGGGTCGCCAAGCCGTAGTGATATCAACACGGTCAATGACTATCTCAAAAACAAGTTCAGCAACATCCTGAGCCGCCTGGCGTCCGGCCAGCCAGCGGCGAATTACGAGGAAAGCCGGGTAGCAGCGTTGTTTAAAAATGAGCCGCTGTCGGCGTACGCCGCCGCCGCTCAAAATCTGCGAGTGCAAGAGGGAATGCGCGAGCAGTTTCGCGAGGGCTTGCTGCGCAGCCGCTACTATCGTTTTACCATGGAGCGAATTTTCAGTGATGCCGGATTACCACCGGAACTCGTGGCACTGGCGGAGGTGGAGTCGGGTTTTTACAGCCGGGCTCGTTCCAATGCTGGCGCGGTCGGAATCTGGCAGTTTACCCGCGGCACCGGTCGGCAGTTTATGCGGATTACACGCTATCACGATGACCGGCTGGATCCGACCACCGAAACCGAGGCCGCGGCAAAACTGCTACAGTCCAACTACCTGACCTTTGGCAACTGGCCATTGGCGATCACCGCATATGACTATGGCGCCGCAGGCATGGCGCAAGCTGCCCAGCAATATGCGGGTGATTATGCGCGTATCATCCGGGATTATGACGGTCCCCATTTCGGCTTCGCGAGCAAGAACTACTACGCGGAATTTCTTGCGGCATTACAGATTAACCAGTTCGAGGACACTTATTTTCCCGATCTGCGCTATGACGAAGCGCCGCTCCCACCGCCAGTTCGAACCGATTTTGAGCCGCCACGCGTGATGCATCGACGACTGCTGCGGCACGCCTCTTATCACCACAGGCACAGACACCATCGCCACCGCCGAGTGGTGGCACTCACTACAACTGCCGAAGCGATCGAGTAGCGGCGTATGGGCGCAACGCTGCTGGAGCATTGCGCCGGCGCCGGTGACTGTTTAATGGCTCGACGGGATGCCGTGAGCGGGACCGGGCGAGGCCATGGGAGAAGCTTCAGCCGCCGCGGCCGAGCTGGATTTTGTCGCAGCTCGTGCCCTGCGCCGGCAGCGATAAACGCTTGAGGTCGAGATTTTAAGATCCTCGGCTACCTCCCGAGCCTTCTTGCCGCTGTTCAACTCGGACATGACTTTGGTGCAATCGACCTTTGCGGCCTGAGCGATGACAGGTTTAAGTCCGACTCCCAACGTGACCACTAACGCGACCCCAGCAATTCCCGGTACGATTTTCCTCACCTCAGGATTCTCCTCGGTTGTAGCTATGGGACTCAAATTATCGCTGCATATAGCAGAAATCACGGGGCCGTCAAAGTGTCTCTCGCCCCGGCTGCAACCGCGCCATTTTTATTGAACGCGAGTGCCGCCAGCGATCACGCGTTCCACGAATGGCGCAACTCGGGTAACCGGCGGCCCAGCAGTTTCTCGACCTTGTCGAGCTCCGGATCATAAAGCGAGCAGAGCAGCTCGCGGGCACGCGGATCGAGCGGTGGTTTGGGGGCATGCTTAAGAAAAATCCGCTCGAAAATAAATGCGCCGAGCCAGTGCGGCATTAGCGCCTGACCCAGCATCCGCGACAGTTTGGCGCCAGCCACGCGCCGCAGATACTGATTACGCGGCGCGGCATAAGCATTGTATTTTCGTGATGTATCGACATGCGCGAGAGGATCGGGGTCGAGTTCCAGGAACTCTGCAATCTCGCACAGCACGGCCTTGGCGTCGCGGCGAAAGTCGTCAAACATTAAAACCTTCACCCGTTCCGGCTTGAAGGTTTCAAGATAACGCTGCACCTGCTCCGCGTATAAGCCAAGCTCATAATACAGATATGAAACTCCCCAACCTTTTTCGGGACGGTTCATGTCTACGAGCAAAGCCTCATAAAATGGCTGGTTTTGAGCCCCCTCCCGATAATCCATCAGGTAATGAGAATAGGCCCGCTCAACCGGATCGCGCAGAATAACCGCGATCTTCGCCTGTGGGGCTTCTGCACGAATCCGCTGCGGCACCTCCGGGTGCCATAGATAAGATGGGCTGGCGTCGCCGATGACACTATGGCCGGAGGCGTGAGCGTACAGGCGCAGGTAAGCGCTGCGTTTAGTGACCGCTTCGATCAGAAATTGTTGCTCGGGTGCGGGGCGTACCCGTGTGAAGAAATGCGGCTCCTTGACAACCGGGAAAAACACCTCAGGATGCTCCGACAAATAACTATAAATCGAGGTGGTGCCAGCCTTAGCCGCCCCGACCAGGAAGAAGTTGGGCCAGATTTCATGCATAAGCTAAAGCCGTCTGGTGTTGAAGTGTTAGGCATCAGCCGAACCGCTAGGTAGAACGGCGCGATAGTATCGGTCTCTATTCTTCTATATCTCGTAAGCCGGATGAAGCGGCGTCAGGATTGACGGTTAAGTACCGGCTCCCGGTGGGCTTTTTGCGATGCAGATATGGCGCTCGTTCAGCCTGTGGTTTCGGTCGCGCAACGCGGTCGAACATGTGTTGCTGCAAAACTTGCTCATTTGGGGGATTGCGCTCGCCCTTGTAATCTACCTCGCCCGCGGATTGACGATTAATCAACTGGTGCAGACGCTGGAGCATTGCGACCTCGCGCTGTTCATCGCGGCAAACCTCGGTTCGTTCGTTATTCGATGGCTCGCCGATACTTACCTGTTTGCAAGATTGTTCAGCTTTTTCCATGGACGGACTACCTACCGAGAAGTATTGCCGGCCTCTACAGCGCAGTACTTCCTACAGGCTGTCAACGTACTGGTGGCGGACGCTGCGATGGTGATCTTTCTTCATCAGCGTAAGGGTGTCGAATGGATCACCGCCGGCTGGACTATGGCTTTCCAGGGATTCGTCGACGCCATCCTGATGGCGGCGCTGACTGTTATCCTCGCGTTGTTGATCCCGTGGTCGCCGATCCGCGTCGCGCTGCCATATGCTGCCGTCGCGCTTGCCTTCTTCGTATGCGCTGCCATGTGGTGGATGCGTGGCCGCCCCACCAGCCGGCTAAGTCGATGGTTGTGGGCCCGTCGGGGGATGCGCGCGTTCCGGTTAGCTCGGTCGCATCACTACGCCGTGCTCGGGTCGATCCGAATGGCGATCTATGTGCCGAACGTATTTGCCTTTTATCTGTATCTCCTTGCGTTTCGATTGAACGTGCCGTTTGCCGCAGTGCTCGCCTTGTCGCCTGCCCTGATGTTCGCCCAAAGCGCGCCGGTGGTGCCTTCAGGTCTGGGCCCCTTGCAGGCCATTATGGTCGATGGATTTGCCAGATTCGCTCCCAGGGGCGAGCTCCTGGCGGCGGCTCTGGGGGTGAGCATTGTGCAGTTGTTGTGCAGGATACCAATGGGAGTGGGCACCGCCGGTACCTTCGCCCGCAAGGTGTTGACCGCCGAACGAGCCGGGGAAGGTTCAGCGGCGGTGGCAGGCGACTCAAACCACGACACGAACTAGCCCGAATCATCGCGGTGCTCAGTCGATCATACGGCGGCAGCATGCCAGAATCTGGACCATGGTCAGGGCAGAGGCTGCTTTGAGCAGGAGCGAGCGAACAAGTCCGCCGCAGGCGAGTCCACGCCGTAGCCAGGGGAGTCTGTGAATGCAGCGTTCGGGACAGGGGCTCATAACACTCGCGAGAGCCCCTTCGGCTCGAAACGAGCAAACAAGTCGGCGAGGTGCGCATAAAAGGCGCGCAAAACTTCGAGTGGGGGTGCTCTTCGGCGGACGTTCAGGCGAGCATGAAATCTCTCTCAGGTCGGCTTTAACCGTGATGTCGTCGATGGACCCGGCACGTTACGAGATAGTACCGATCGGAATTGCTCGCGATGGCCGTTGGCGGCTGCGTGCTGATGCGATCTCGTTGCTGAAACAGTCCGCTCCCAAACTCCGTGCTCTCGGCCATGGCGGAATTCCCGTAAGCCTGACACCCTATCCGCCTGGCCGCCTGCTGGAGGCGATGTCAACTGTCAGCCGCGCCCCTCTGGTAAAGTCCGGTAACGGCAAGGGAACGCTCGCTCCGCTTGACCTGATCTTTCCTGTACTACACGGCACTTACGGCGAAGACGGCACCGTACAGGGATTACTTGAGCTGGCGGGGATGCCCTTCGTTGGCGCAGGCGTTCTCGGCTCAGCCATCGGAATGGACAAAGACGTCCAAAAAAGATTATTGCGGGACGCCGGTATTCCTGTCGTCCGTTATTTTTCGCTCACGCAGGCCGAGGCCGCCGACGATCGCGGGCGCGCCCCACGCCTTGCGGATGAACTCGGCTATCCGGTCTTTGTCAAACCTAACGCACTTGGCTCGTCGGTCGGTATCAGCCGGGTGGATTCGCCCGCATCGTTGAAAGCCGCGCTTAAGAATGCCTTTCAGTACGATCGCAGGATCCTGCTGGAGGCTGCATGCGAGGGGCGTGAGTTCGAGTGCGCGGTGCTCGGCAATGACCATCCGGAGGCGTCAATGGTTGGTGAGGTTAGGGTCCACGCGCGCCACCGCTTTTATAGCTATGAATCCAAATACGTTGATCCCCGCGGGGCGGAGGTCAAAATTCCTGCCGACGTACCGCAGCCTGTGAGCGATCGGATCCGGGAGCTTTCGACCTCGGCCTTTATGGCGCTTGATCTGCGAGGCATGGCGCGCGTGGATTTTCTCGCACGCGCCGATTTGAGCGAATGCTTCGTCAACGAAGTCAATACGATTCCTGGCTTTACGGCGATCAGCATGTACCCAAAGCTTTGGGAAGCGACTGACCTCCCGTTGCCCAGGCTAATTGACCGGCTAATCGAATTGGCCCTGGAAGAACATCGCGAACGCGCCCGGCTCAAATTTACGTATCAGCCGAAGCTCTGATGCTGAGCCTTTGTTCGTCATCCTAAAGCGAAGCGCACCAACCCGAGCTGAGTGAAGCCAGTGCGCCGAAGTCCCGAGCAGACCCGAAAAGAAACGATTCTGCCCTGTGCGTAGGATGACCTAAAGGAACCCCGTATGGCCGAATTGCTAATCGCGACCACCAATCCCGCCAAGCTCGCCGAATATCGCGTGTTGCTTCGTGAGTTCAATCTGCGGCTGGTGTCATTACACGATGTCGGCATCGATCGGGAGGCGTCTGAGGGTGCGGCCACCTTTAGCGACAATGCACGAATTAAAGCGGCCTTCTACTTCGCCCACTCAGGCCTGCCGACTCTGGCGGACGACGGCGGTCTGGAAGTTGATGCGCTCGGCGGCGCACCCGGCGTGCAATCTCATCGATGGCTGGGCGCCCAGGCCGACGATCGTATTTTGGCCGAAGAGGTCATACGCCGGATCGCGGGGGTTGAACCGGCCAACCGCACAGCACGCTTGCGCGCGGCTGGCGCGCTGATCTATACCGACGGCAATGCCGTCTATGAACGAGTGGCCGAAGCGGCGCTCGAAGGGGTTATCGCCGAACGCTGTTACCCGGAGATCCGTCCAGGGTTTCCCTATCGTTCGGTGCTCTACCTGCCTGACCGCGGCTGTTACTTGGCCGAAGTCGGCCAACAGGACGCCGCCATTAATCTGAGCCAGCGCCGCATCATCGTTGCCCAACTCGCCAATGACCTGCACGAGCTTGCCAGCGGCTGAGGCTTCGGAAGGCCCAATTTATCCAGCATCGCCAGCAAACGAGGCTTTCGCCGCCACTAGGCACAACGCAGGGGACCGCTGTACAATTGGGCGCCATGGCAAACACCTGGCGTAGATGCTTATAGGCCGTTAGACGATGGGACCGACGCCACTGCAAATGATCCTGGGGTTGAGTTTTCTCTCGCCTCGGGAGCGAGTTATTTGCGAGTTGTTCCTTGCGTTTAGTGTTGGGGCCGTAGCACTCGCTTTGCGTGGTCAGAAACGTGCTGTGCGCGCGTTTTCACTAGCGCTGTTTGCGGCGGGATTGTTGTTCGATGCCGCTGCGCAGCCTCAATTTGCGTTCTGGAAGCAATGGAGCCGTTGGGCGTCTGCCATCGGATTGTTGTTGGTCTGGTGGGGCGCCATCAAGATGCTACTCGATGGGATCGATGCTGCGGCTCATCGCCGTCGTGCCCATTTCTCCACGATAGGCAAAGACCTGATGATGCTCTTGCTCTTCACGTTCGTGGCAATGATTGTGATGATGGAGGACTTGAATGTTGACCCGACCCGGCTGCTGGCAAGTTCGGCGGTTATTGGCGTTGTTCTGGGTTTTGCGCTCCAGGAATCGCTAGGCAACGTCTTCAGCGGCTTGACTTTGCAGGTCGGCAAGGTTTTCGTTCCCGGGGATTGGGTGCGGACCAGCAACTTCGTCGGCCGTGTGCAGGGGATTAACTGGCGCTCGACGGCCGTGGTTACGCGTGCGAATGAACGGCTCGAAATTCCAAACTCGTTGATCGCGAAGGACGTCGTGGTGAATTGCTCCAACGGCATCGTTGCCGATGAGTTCGCAATCGGGCTCAGTTATGACGCCCCGCCCAACTACGTCCGCGAAGTGATCGCCGAAACGCTGCGTGGAGTGCCTGGCGTATTGCAGAGCCCCTCGCCGGATATTTACACCTGGGATTACGCCGACTATTCGATTCGTTACCGCGTTAGATACTGGATGATCGACTATGCCGAGACCGAGCGCGTTCATGATGCGGTCAGCACTGCGCTTTGGTACGCATTGCGGCGCAAATCGATCGAGATTCCCTATCCGATAAGGACTCTGCGCAATGGCCGCGAACCAGCAATCACCGCCGGCGCCCAGGAGTTCGAGCAGGAGATTATAACGGAATTGCGTCAGGTCGATTTCCTGCGCGAGCTGTGCAATGAGGAGTTGCAGCTCTTGTTGCCGGGTGTAACTTTGTTGAAATTCGGCACCGGCGAGACCATCGTGCGGGAAGGTGATGCGGGCGATTCACTGTACATCATCCGCTCTGGTGAGGTCGAAGTGGTAGCCGCCTCTAACGGCGCGCACGAGGTCCATATTCGCAATCTGACGCGGCCCGCGTTCTTTGGTGAAATGGCGCTCATGACAGGTGAGCGGCGCAACGCCACGGTCCGGGCATGCACCGACGCGGAGTTGCTCGAACTCAGCCGCGAAGGCTTCGTTGAACTGTTCAAATCGCATCCGGAAACGGCCGCCGAGATGGGTGAAATAATTGCGTTACGAATGAGCGAACGTCGCGAATCGCTGGCCGCGGCGAGTCTGCGCGATAATTCGCACAGCCACGCAGGATGGCTGCTCGCCAAAATCTCGGCGGTGTTCAATCTCTCGAGTGTCCACAACCGAAGCTAAGCCAGAATCTGCGGCTCTCTTGCCAGGCAGGGGTGGGAAGGCGGGTGTCCTCGGTCTTTAGCCCGAGCGCCTCATTCCCAGTACCTCCGCCAAGCAGTGCCGCTACCGCCGTCCGAACGCCCAGCAGCGCTGTTGTAAGCGCGAGAGCCTTGAGCAACGAATCGCCTTGGCGCTGCGATTTTTCGTTGATTCTTTCATCGAGTATGCCGGTCTCGATTTCTGGCTCTTCGGGCATTGTCCCTCCTTCAATCGACATTACTGTGATCTTGATGAGGTCTTTCCGGGCTTTGAGTTGACCAAGGCAGGAGCGGTTAAACGTGTTCTGCGGTGAACCGGCTCTCAAGAATATCCACCAGGGGACGCCAAACCGGCACATGCACCATCGCGCGGGCATCGAGGTCCGTCATCGCAATCGTGCTAGCGCTCTGACTCCAGGCATAGAATCCCCGATCGTTACTTGGCCGCGCGCAAGATCGCAGTAGCTGAAATTAACTTCGGGTCCATCGATCAGAGCCGTGCAAATGACCTTGAATCTAGAGAAAGCTGTCGTCCTGTTCCTGCAAGTACGCGTGGCCAGCCTGTTCCAGACGGTGCTTCCCGGTTAGTGGACGACTTCTTCGCGCGCTACCGGGAGACAGTGCGCTCTCCTTTTTTTCGTACAATCCAGCGCGCGCGACGGGCTCGTACGAAACGCCGTCTTCGCATTAGCGCCGATGCCGAACCATACTATGGTTAGTGCACCTTGCACTGTTCCGAGAGCAAGGAGATCGCGACATAAATCCATTGGCTCGTTGGCTCCTTTTGGTCGCCTTGACACGATGACACATCGAAGGCTTCAATTCGGGCGGTTCGACGGATGTGGCGTTTTGCACGGTCGGCGAGCAGTGCTATATGCGAAATTACAAGATACAAGGGCCGGGATGTAATACAGCGAACCTCTCTTATCAAGGAGCCAGCCATGTACACCCGTCTGTTTTTTGGCGAGATTCAGCAGGGCAAGGCTGAGGAAGCGTGGCAAATCCTCAACGAATTCGCTCA
>Ga0207416_1000154_pt1 | contig 125388 bp, 113 predicted proteins | sample PaiPotPPM11metaG_FD_184107 | JGI IMG/M metagenome (GOLD analysis project Ga0207416, IMG submission 184107) | Iron sulfur acid spring bacterial and archeal communities from Banff, Canada, to study Microbial Dark Matter (Phase II) - Paint Pots PPM... ... | reverse complement strand
TCCCGACATCACGTCGCGCCCCGGCCCGTCCCCCGCGTCGCGATAGATTGCGCGCTCGTACGCATTGCCGAGATTGTCGCTGCCTCGATAGTTCGGTCGGAAAACGATGAAGCCGCGTGCGGCGAGCAGCTGCACGAGTTCGTCGAACGCCGTCGCCGCTGACCAGATCGGTCCGCCGTGGACGTCGACGACGAGCGGGTAGCGCTTGCCGGCGACATAGCCGGGCGGATACGTCACCACGCCGTCTTCCGCGAACCCGTTCGGCCCGCCGTAGTCGAACGCATGAGACGGCGCCAGGTCCAAGGCCGCGAGCGCGTGATTGAAATCCGTCAACCGCATCGGCGGGCTGTCCGCCGTCGCCTTGTAATATAACTCGTACGGATGGGTCGCCGTGCTGCCGGTGAAAGCGATCGCGCCGCGCTTTGAAACGCTCGCCGGGACCCAGTTGTCGATCTCCGCATTGTTGGTGAGCTCCCAGTTCACGTCGCCCAGATCGAGCTTGCGTGCCGGTCCGCCGATCGTTTGGATCCACATCGACGTGCGCGTGCGATCGTCCGCGCCGAGCAGCAGCGATCGGCCGTCCGGCATCCAAGCCGCCCACAGCACGTTGCGATCCAAATCGCCGGTGAGGAGCTGGCCCGATCCGCCGGACGCCGCCGATGCGAAGAGCTGCGTGATCTGATTGTAGTCGCCTTCACGCGGATAGGCATATGCGATGCGTCTGCCGTCGGGCGAAAAGAGCGGCATCATCTGATAGCGGCCGGGTGCGAGTTTGCGCTGCGTTCCCGTCGCGACGTCGAGCAGGCGGATCTCTTGATGGTTCGCATCGTCCTCATCGGCGCTGGGCAGCCGCGCGAACGCGATCGTCCGGCCATTGGACGACCACGAGATCTGCGACGCCACGGTCGCGTACGGAGGGCTCATGCTCGGCAACCCCGCGCCACCGGCTGTGAGCCGGCGCTGATGGGCGTCAAGCGACGTCAACCAAATGTGCGATGGCGTCGTCGCGGCGCGAGCGAGGTAATCGCCGCTGCTGACTTCGAACGCATCGTCATACGGTCCGCGCCGCTCGACATCGGCGGTGACGTAGGCGATCGCTTTGCCGTCCGGACGCCAGGCGAACTGGGAGACATCGTTCGCCGCATGTGTTAGCTGCGCAATCCGACGGTCGGCCACGCTCATTGCAAACAACTGAAAAACTTCTTGATCGCTCGGACCGGTCCCGGCGAGAAATGCCAAGCGATCGCCGGCCGGCGACCAGCGCGGCGATTCGACGTCCTTGACCGTCGAATAATCCGTCAACGGCCGTTGCCGGCGGCTTGCGATATCGACCAGAACGAGCGAGGTTGCCCAAACGTCGTGCCGGTAGTCTGGCCGCGCTACCACCAAGACGACGGATTTTCCGTCCGGCGAGATCTGCGGGTCGGCGATATCGACGTAGGTTTGCAGATCGCCGAAGCCGATGGAGCGTGCATCCGCTGCAGCGGCGTTCATGAAAAAAACCGCCGACGCCGCTGCGACAATGAGAAAACTGAGTCGCGTCATCGATGTCTCCAGGCGGCATCCCGACAGGGGAGCGAATTTTCAAAACGGAATGTCAGCGGCGGTGCGGCACTTGATGCCGGACCGAACTGTTGCTTACGAATGCGCCTTTCGGGGGACCTGCAGATGCGCGCGTTTCGGCTTCATCTCATTTGTTCCATCGCCGCGGTGCTGCTGACGGCGATGCGTTTCACGCAACCATGCCTCGCCGGCACCACGGGCGCGATCAAGGGCGTCGTGACGGACGCGCAAGGGCACGTGCTTGCAGGCGTGCACGTCAGCGTCGTGTCGCCGACGTACACGGGTTCGACGACGACCCGCAACGACGGTTTCTACGTCATGACCGGCTTGCCGGTCGACACCTACCTCATCACGTTTTCGAAAACCGGCTTTGACACCAAGTCGGTTCCGGGCGTCACCGTCGTTCAGGATCAGAACGTGCGGCTCGATCAGACGATGCAAACCGCGATCAAATCGCTCGGCGTCATCCCCGTGCGCGGCGTGACGTCGCTGGTGCAGCCTACCGTCACCGCCGATACGTACACCGTCAGCCAGACGACGTTGCAAAACCTCAACGGGACTCCGCAGGATCTCAACGGTTTTCAAGCCTTCAATTCGCTGCCCGGCGTGACTACCGATAATTTCGGCTATCCGATCATTCGCGCGGGCGCGGAAAACGACGTCGGCTACGCCTACGAAGGCATCGACAACACCGATCCTATTTCCGGCCAGTTCCTCAACGGGCTTTCCCTCAACGGCACGCGCAGCATCGAGCTGTCGACCGGCGGCTATGACGTCAGCAACGGCAACACGAATTCCGGCATCATCAACCAAGTCATCCAGCGCGGGGCGTTTCCCGGCTCAGGCCAATCGACGATCCGGTTTTTCAGCCCGGCGTACGGCCACGAGCTGTCCATCGACTACGGCAACGCGACGCCCGACAATCGCTTCAGCTACTACCTATCGTTCGGCGGCCAGCGCGATGCGACGACCTACGGCGACGGCCACACGATCTACCCGCTGCTCGTGGCGAGCCAGGACTTCACGACCACCGACGACAGCGTCGGGAACTTCTACTATCATTTCGGGAAAAACAATTCCAACGAACTGCAATTCCTCGCCGACGTGACCGCGGGCTACTTCGGCTTCGGCACGCAGGTCAATGCCAACCAGTCGCCCTACGCGCCGAACAACGGCAACGTGCAGGCCGGCTCCGCGATCAGCGGCACCACGCCGACGGTCTTCACGAGCGACTTCATCACCCTGTATCCGGGCGAAGTCGGCTATCGCCAGAACATCGGCTACATCGACACCCAGACGTTCAATTCCGCCATCGAAAAGATCAACTTCAAGCACCAGTTTAGCTCGTCGAGCTTCGCCAACATTCGCCTGTATCGAGTGCTGGAGAATTTGATCTTCCGCTACCCGTACGACACCGGTTCGTTCAGCGATTTTTACGAAGATCTCGATACCTCGGGGACCGGCCTCGGCCTTGACTACACGAATCAGCTGTCGAGCAAACACGAGCTGGGCTTCGGCGGCGACTACACGTACTACCGGAACGCCTTTCAAGCGGGGTTTCCGAGCTTCGAGCCGTTTGACGAGCCGCTCGAAGGCACCGGCTGCGCTGCGCTCACCGGCTTTTCCGGCACGGGAGGTTGCTACATCGCCGGACTCAACGCGCAGTTGAACGCATCGCTGTCGCCGTCACCGGGCCTGCCGACCGATCCGGTTTTCGCGCCGATGAGCACGTACGCGAGCGACTTCAGCCACTCTGACGATCCGCTGCAGCGCATGAACTTCTACGTCAAAGACCTGTATCAGCCGAGCGACCGGCTGACCCTCGACGTGGGGCTGCGCTTCGACAAAGAAGATATCCATCTGCCGGGCAACATCCCGCAGCTCAATGAGTTCTACATCATCGACGATCAAGGCAATTACGTGACGAAGCTGGGCGATTCGGTCGGCCGCGACATCACGCAGCCGAGCCAGATCAGCCCGCGGTTGGCCGTCAGCTATAAGCTCGGCGAACGCGACGTTCTTCGCATGTCGTTCGGCAAGAACATCGAATTCGAACCACTCAACGGCATTGAAAACACCTACGTCGTCGATGCAAATCTCAAAACTTGCACGATCGCGAGCGGCTGCTTCCAACCGCTGCAAGGCTACAGCCCGACGTGCGTGAACGGCGTGGATCCGGCAAATACCAATGCCCCCTGCAACGACGTCAACAATCTCTACCAGCAGATCATCGTGGATCAAAACACGAATAATTTCGCGCAGTACACGCCGGTCCGCCCGCAACGGGCGATCAATGCCGATTTCTCGATCGAGCACGACTTCGGCAACGGTCTCCAATTGAAGATCTCGCCGTACTATCGCAAGGGCACCGATTACGTCGTCGGCACGAGCAACCTGCTGTTCACGTTGCCGTCCGGCAAGCCGGTCTTCGGGCCAGCGCGCGAGATCAACGCCGGCGTCAATAAGAACACGGGCGTGGAATTCGAGCTCCAACGGCAGGCGCCGTACGGCTTCTCGGGGCTGTTCGACGCGACGTACGACAACACGCTCGCCAATTACGACAGCGACTTCTTCCCGACGGTCAACGCCGCCGCGCTGGCGGCGGGGCATTTCTTCCACGTCACTTACGTCGCACCGATCACAGCGACGTTCAACCTGAACTACAACACCCGCCCCGGACTGCACGCATCCATCACGATTCCCTACGAATCGGGATATCGGTATGGGGTCGGCAAGAAGACGTTCATCTTCGAGCCGGAAGGGCCGGGCGGCGCGAACATCCCGGTCGAAGTGCTCAACACCGACATCGCCAACTCGAACCCGGCGAACGCGTATTACTTCACGGACCCAGGGAATCCAGGTACGCCCGACAATCCGAATATCATCGGGTCGCGGGGCACGCCGGAAGGCGACGACCCAGGCACGATCCGCGGGCCGCACGTTGCGACGTTGAATTTCTCGCTGTCGCAGGACTTCGGCGCGCCGCGCAACATGACGATCGGCTTCCGGGTGCTCAACATCTTCGGCAACTACACGCCGGCGCGGATCATCAATAATCCATACTACGTGAACAACGGCTTCGGCGCATACGACGCAAGTTCGGGGATGAACCCCAACATCGGCATCGAGCCGTACCAGTACAACTACAGCCCGAACGCCTACGAGAACGAGCCCACCGGCCCGCCGCGCCTGTGGACGGTGTTTGTCAGCATGAAGTATTAGAACGCTGTGGGGGCGCGCATTTAGGCGCGCTTGGTGACTCCTTGGATAATCGACTCGACGGCCCGGAGGTCGCTCAAACAATCGACGTTGACGGCGAGCTCCGGGTCGTCGCTCATGATTCCGCGCACGCTTACGCCGAGGATTTGTCCGCCGCGTCCTTCCACCTCCGCGACGCTCACGTTTCCCAGCAATAACCGGAAGATGAGCCACGGCGAGATCAGCGCGGCCAGTTTAAACGGCGATTTTCGCGCCACCACCAGTTTGCGAAACGCATCGGCGACCGCCGGCGCAGCCCCCGCTCGTACCGCGCTGATGCCGCCGCCGCAAAAGGTGCCTTCGCGCAATCGCACCCAGGTGTGGCGGATTTGCGGATATCTCCTCGCGTGCGAAGCCCGGCTCACAAACCCGTAGTCGACGTCGGCATCTGCAGCGGCGACCTTGGCGGCGAACGCATCGATCGCGGCCGGCGTTGCGAGCGGAATGTCCGTCGCGCACAGCAGCACCAACTCGTCAGGAGCGAGACCCTGGAGCCCGGCCAGCACGCTGTCGATGACGCCCGCCCCCGGCTCGACGATCTCGATGCCCATTGCGCTCGCGTCGCCGAATGCAGCGCGAAATGCATCGGGCTGCGTCACACAACGGATGCGCCCGACCGACGCCGAGCCGTAGAGCGCTTTGAGCACGCGTTCGAGCATCGTCGAGTCGCCGATCGGCAGATACGCTTTGTTGACGACGTCGTAACCGGCAGCGCGAAAATCCCGCTCGAGCGCTCCACCGGCGAGCGCGACCGCAGCGAACTTACGCTTCATCCTTCGCGCCGTCAGCGAAACCGGTGACGGCCGCCCATTCCCCCGAGCCGGTAGCCAGCCGTCCGAGCGCAGCTTCGGCTGCCGCGGCCGTTTCGAACAGCCCGACAACGCACGAGCCGCTGCCGCACAACAGAGCCGCCGCCGCGCCGGACGCCAGCAGCCGCTCGCGCGCGTCGCGCACCGGCGGATGGGCCTCCTCGATGACCGTTTGAAAATCGTTGCCCAGCAGCGGGATCAGCCGTTCCAAATCCGCAGATTCGTACGCGGCGCACACCGCGCGAAGATCGCCGCTCGACGGTTCGCGATTCGGCATCCGATCGATGCGCTCGTACGCTTCCGCTGTCGGCGCGCGAGCATCGGGCTGCAGCAGGAGAACGCCCCACGCGGGCGCGGGAGCCGCGAACGGCGTGACGCGCTCGCCCGTGCCTTCCACGATCTTCAATCCCGGCACGAGGCACGCGCTGACGTCGGATCCGAGCAGGGGCGCGATCATGCGCAGCCGCGCGTCGACCACCGGCACTCCTTGCGTCTCCATAATGCGCGACACGCCGCGCAGAACGGCCGCTGCGTCGGCGCTGCCGCCGCCGAGGCCGGCCTGCGCCGGGATGAGCTTTCGCAAGCGGATCTGCCAACAGCGCAGTTCGGGCCGCAGCGCCATCGCCGCACGCCACGCAAGGTTGCGCTGCTGCTCGACGGCGAGGCCCTCGCACGACACCTCGAACGGACCCCGCGTCGGCACGAATTCGACGTCGTCGGCCAAGCGCAGGTCCGCGATGACCGATCGGACTCCGTGCAGGCCGTTATCCGCCGCAGCGCCGATCTCGAGCCGCAAATTCAACTTCGCCCGAGCTCGTACGACGAATGGGCCCGACAAGGACGACATGGGGCCTGCCTTCGGACGGCCCCAAAACCCGTCCTTCGGTGTCCCGAAGCGCCTCTCAACCCACAACTCAGGCGTCGAACCTCCGATAATACTAAGGAACGGGTATCTCTATAGAGGTAAGGGCGAGGGTCGCTGGAGGTCCCCGTCCTATCCAACTTTCGGGAGCTAAAAGAACGTGATCGACGCGCAATCCGCGGGCCGCACATCGACCGCACTCGACCTCGACAGCATGCTGCGCCAGATGGTCGAGATGGACGCCTCCGACTTGCACCTCAAACCGGGAGCGCCGCCAATCATCCGCGTGTACGGCACGCTGCGCTCGCTGATCGACAAGACGCTAACCGTGCCGGAATGCGAGAACCTTATCTTCTCGTCGATGACGCACGCGCAGCAGCAAGAGTTCTTGGACGATAAGGAGCTCGACTTCGCGTACGGGCTGCACGGCCAGGGCCGCTTCCGCGTGAGCGCGTTTTTCCAGCGCGGCGTCGTCAGCGCGGCTTTCCGTATGGTCAAACTCCAGATCCCGAGTTTTGAGGACTTGCGACTGCCGGCCATATTGCGGCAGCTGTGCGACTATCAAGACGGCATCATCTTGTTCACCGGCGCGACGGGCACGGGCAAATCGACCTCGCTGGCGGCGATGATCGACTACATCAACGCGACGCAGAAGCGTCACATCATCACGATCGAGGACCCAATCGAATACCTGCACATGGACAAGCTCTCGATCGTGAATCAGCGAGAAGTGGGGATCGATACGCAATCGTACACGATCGCATTGAAGCAGGCGCTGCGGCAAGACCCGGACGTCATCTTGATCGGCGAGATGCGAGATCAAGAGAGCATCATCACCGCGCTGACGGCCGCCGAAACCGGCCACCTCGTGTTCTCGACCTTGCACACGCAGAACACCACGCAGGCGCTGGAACGCATCATGGACACGCTGCCGGAATCGAACCGCGAAATGTTCGTGACGCAGTTGGCGTCGACGCTGCGCGCGATCGTCTCGCAGCGGCTGTTGCCGCGGCTCGACGGCTCGGGGCGCGTGCCCGCGGTGGAAGTCATGATCGCGACGCCGACCGTGAAGAGTTTGATCCTCGAAGGCAAGTTCGGCGAGATCTACCAGTACATGCAGATCGGCAAGATGGAAGGCATGCAGACGTTTACCCAGGCACTGCTCGATCTGTACCATAGCGGGCTCGTGACCGAACAAGAGGCGTTCGCCAAAGCCGACAAGCCGACCGAGTTCCGCCTCGCGCTCGAAGGTCACATCACGAGCGGCTCGGACCTGCAGGGCTCGGCTACGTTCTAAGGCGCCCCGACCGTACTTCCAACCGTGTCCCGATTGTCACTATGGGGCTACCGCGGACGAAGAATTCGTGGTAGCCTTTTCTTATGAAGAACGACGGCACGAGCAAGCAAAACGGCTCGAACAAGAACAAAGGCACCGAAAAAGTCAAGCGCGGGCTCGCGCAGATGCTCAAGGGCGGCGTCATCATGGACGTCACGACGCCGGAGCAGGCGATCATCGCGCAAGAGGCCGGCGCGGTAGCGGTCATGGCGCTGGAGCGCGTGCCCGCCGACATCCGCAAAGACGGCGGCGTGGCGCGCATGGCGGCGATCGAGATCGTGCAGCGCATCATGGACGTCGTCACGATTCCGGTGATGGCGAAGGCGCGCATCGGCCACTTCGTCGAGGCGCAAGTCTTGGAAACGCTGGGCGTCGACTTCATCGACGAGAGCGAAGTCCTCACGCCGGCGGACGAGCACTATCACATCGACAAGAAGCCCTTCGTCGTGCCGTTCGTCTGCGGAGCGCGCAATTTGGGCGAGGCGCTGCGGCGCATCGCCGAGGGCGCGGCGATGATCCGTACCAAAGGAGAAGCAGGCTCAGGCAATATCGTCGAGGCCATCCGCCACCTGCGCGCGGTGCTCGACGACATCCGACGGGTCACTACCTTGCCGCGCGAAGAGCTCGTGTCGGTGGCGCGCGATTTGGGCGCGCCGGTCGAAGTGGTTCGCGAGGTTGCCAAACTCGGCAAGCTGCCGGTGGTGATGTTCGTGGCGGGCGGCGTCGCAACGCCCGCGGACGCCGCGCTCGTCATGCAGCTCGGCTCGGAAGGCGTGTTCGTTGGCTCCGGGATCTTCAAGAGCGCGAATCCGGCGAAGACGGCGAAAGCGATCGTCGAAGCCACGCACTATTTCGATGATCCGAAGATCGTGCTCGAAGTCAGCAAAGATCTCGGCGCGCCCATGGTGGGCCTGGAGATCAGCCAAATTCCGAAGGATCAACTGCTCGCGGGCCGCGGCTGGTAGTGCAGGTAGGTTGCGAACGTAGTTCGCCCGTAGCTACTCGACCGTAGGTCGAGAACAAACCAAACCGATGCCAAACCTCACCATCGGCGTGCTCGCTCTCCAAGGCGACGTCGAAGAACATCTCGCCGCACTGTCGCGCTGCAATGTCGATGCGCTGCGCGTCAAGACGCCCGGCTCGCTACAGTGCGTTGACGGCTTGATCATTCCCGGCGGCGAATCCACGACCGTCGGCGCGATGATGCAGAGATTCGGTCTCACGGAGCCGCTGGGAAAGCGTGTTGCGGACGGTTTGCCGGTCTGGGGGACGTGCATGGGCATGATCGTGATGGCCGAAAAAGTCGCCGGCTCCGATCAACCGACGCTCGGACTGTTGAGCATCGAGGTCAAGCGCAACGCTTTCGGCCGCCAGCTCGAAAGCGCCGAAATTCCACTGAGCATCGACGGAATGAACGGCAAGCCGTTTCCTGGAGTCTTCATCCGCGCGCCTTGGATCGAGCGGGCATGGAACGGAGCGTGCGTCATCGCGACCCTCGACGCCAAAGGCGTCATGGTCCGCCAAGACAATCGGCTGGGCACGTCGTTCCACCCCGAATTGACGGATGATCTGCGCATCCACAAGTATTTCGTGGACATCGTCGCGTCCGCTCGCGGCTAGATCGGCGCCACCGCTTCATTTTCCGGCAGGGGACGGCACCCGCGCGCGCCCAAACTAGAGGCGAATGGTAGTCTCGTGATGCCGGAGACGTCGAAACAACCGGGTGCTTCCGCGCAAGAAGCACGGCCGCAAACGTCCGTGCCCGTCAGCGCGCTTGCCTTCAGCGTGCTGTCGCTCCTGATCGAAGCCGCCGCCGCTCACTTGGGAGCGCCGGTTCCCGGCCTCGGCAAACCCGAGGGCGCTGAAGAAAAAAGCGCCAACCTCGCCGAGGCGCAGCTCGCGATCGACGCGTCCAACGCCCTCTTCGGAGCGATCAAACCGTCGCTCACGACCGACGAGCGAATCGCGATTGAGGGGCTGCTGACGCAGGTCCAAGTCGAATTCATCAAACGGACGAACGCACGCCCATGACGGACGTGCTCGTCCTCAACGCGACCTATGAAGCGCTCAACGTCTGCTCGCTCCAACGCGCGGTCAAACTGATCTTTTCCGGCAAAGCGGAGGTGCTCCACGAGCACGACAAGCCGCTGCGCGCCGCCACGCTCGAGATGCGCATGCCGTCGATCATCCGCATGCTGTACTTCATCCGCCGGCCGCGCCAGCAAGTCGCGCTCACCAAGAAAAACGTGTTGCTCCGCGACGATTACACCTGCCAGTACTGCGGACAGAAGTCGAGCGGGCCGATGACGGTCGATCACGTCGTACCGCGTTCCGCGGGCGGGCCCTCCACCTGGGAAAATCTGGTGTGCGCATGCCTGACGTGCAACAACCGGAAGAACAATCGCACGCCGCACGACGCGGCGATGCACCTGTTGCGCAAACCGCGCACGCCGAAATACATCCCGTGGATTCAGATCAAGCGGCACACGCTGCCCGGGGAATGGTACAAGTATCTGTTCTTGTACGACGTCTCGATCGAGGAGCGCATCGAGGCGTGACCGAAACGACACGCTCATGAAGCCGCGCTTCCATCTCTTGCCGGTCTGCCGCCAGTTCTGGGAATTCTGGTAATTCGCGGGTCCTTCCACGTGTGATCGAGGCGCGCATGAATGCGCGCCGCTGCACTTGTATCCGGGAGGAACCTGCCCGTGCCCCGCCTCAGCCAAAAACGCACTCCGTATTTCGACGTGCTGCACGACTACGTGACCAGCGGCACGGCGCCGTTCCACACGCCAGGGCACAAGCAGGGCAACGGCATGCATCCCAGGCTGCGCGACTTCATCGGCGACAACGTCCTGGCCATCGACTTGACCCAAGTCGGCAATCTCGACGATCTCAATCAGCCGGAAGGCCCGATCAAAGAGGCCCAAACCCTCGCCGCTTTGGCCTACGGCGCGGACTTCAGCTATTTTCTCGTCAATGGATCGACCGCAGGCAACCAAGCCATGTTCATGACTGCAGTGCGGCCCGGTGAAACCGTCCTGCTGCCGCGCAATTCGCACAAATCGGCCACCAGCGCGCTCATCATGAGCGGAGCAAGACCCGTCTACATGCGGCCGGAGGTCGACGACGAACATCACGTCGATCACTGCGTCACGCCACAAACCGTTGCGGCGGCGCTTCACGATCACCCCGATGCCAAAGCCGTCATGATCACGACGCCGACGTACTATGGTTCGACTGCCGATCTGGCCGCGATCGAAGCAATCGTGCACGCCGCCGGCAAGCTGCTGCTGGTCGACGAGGCGTGGGGACCCCACCTCCACTTCCATCCCGAGCTGCCGCCGTCGGCCACGTCGATCGGCGCAGACGCGACCGTCAACTCCACCCACAAGCTCCTCGCAGCCATGAGCCAGGCCTCGATGCTGCACACGAACGGCACGCGCATCGATCAAGGCCGGCTGCGCAGCACGCTGCGCATCTTTCAAAGCACGAGCCCGCAGCTCGTGCTGCTCGCATCGCTCGACGTCGCGCGCATGCAGATGGCCACGCAGGGCGAGCGGCTGCTCTCCGGCGCCCTGGCTCTCGCCCGCGACGCGCGGCAGCGGCTGAATGAGATCCCCGGCGTCTACTGCATGGGCACGGATCAGATCGGAAAGCCCGGCATCGCCGGCTACGATGAAACGCGCATCGTCATCACGGTGAAGGGCCTCGGTTACACGGGGTACGAGGCCGATCAAATCTTAAGGAATCGTTACAACGTGCAGATCGAACTCGCCGATCTCTTCAACGTCGTTGCGCTCATCACGATCGGCGATTCGCAAGACAAGATCGACAAACTCGTCAACGCCGTCACAGAACTCGCGCGCGAAGACCGGCCGATCGACATCTACTCGCCGACCGGCATTCTCGAACGGCGGCTTGCTCAAGGAACGTACAAGATGCCGCCGATTCCCGAGCTCGTCATCACGCCGCGAGAGGCTTTTTTGAGCGAACACGTCGAAGTGCCATTCAGGAAAAGCGCAGGCCGGATCTGCGCAGAGGTGGTGACGCCGTATCCGCCCGGGATCCCGCTGCTGTGTCCGGGCGAACGCATAACGGAGAATTTGATCGAATACCTGCGCCTGGAGATCAAGGCCGGAGTGCGCATGCAGGGCCCCGTCGACACGAAACTGCGCACCATCCGCGTCCTGCAACTATGATCGCGGGCGAACGCGACCCGCGCCCTCGAATGAGGTGACCGATTTTTTGAACGGGGACCTTGCCGCGCCACGCAATGGCGACTGGGAACTCTACGCGCTCCTCGATATCTTCCCGCCGGGCATCCGCCAGGCGCTCGTCAGCCTCCCGAAGCTCTACGAACTCATCGAAGTCATCCTGGACCTTGGCCGCCTGCCGGAGGCCCGCTTTCCGCGCGACTACGGCTACCTCGCGGAAGAACCGGTGACGCCGGACGACATCGCGCATGTCTGCAGCCGGGTCGGCGAGTTCGGCAAAGACAATCGCGCCGGCATCGAAAAAACGCTGCACCGCATCTCGTGCCTGCGCAACCGCAGCGGAAAAGTCATCGGATTGACGTGCCGCGTCGGCAGAGCGGTCTACGGCACGATCGCCATCATCTTGGACGTGGTGCGCGCCGGCAAGTCGATCTTGTTGCTCGGCAAACCGGGCGTCGGAAAAACGACGATGCTGCGCGAAGTGGCGCGCATCCTATCGGGTGATCTGGCAAAGCGCGTCGTCATCGTGGACACGAGCAACGAGATCGCGGGCGACGGCGACGTGCCGCACTCGGGCATCGGCCACGCGCGCCGCATGCAGGTGGACGTGCCGGCCAACCAGCATGCGGTGATGATCGAAGCGGTCGAAAACCATATGCCCGAAGCGATCGTGATCGACGAGATCGGCACCGAGGCCGAGGCGCTTGCGGCGCGCACCATCGCGGAGCGAGGCGTGCAGCTGATCGGCACGGCGCACGGCATCGATCTCGAAAACCTCTTGATGAATCCCACGCTGTCGGATCTGGTCGGCGGCATCGCGGCGGTCACGCTTTCCGATGAAGAAGCACGACGGCGCGGGACCCGCAAAACCGTTTTGGAGCGTCGCGCGCCGCCGACGTTCGACGTCGTGATCGAGATCAACGACCGGAACCGGCTGGCGATCCACGCGCCGGTCTCGGAAGTCGTCGACGCCATGCTGCGCGGCCACGAGCCGCGGCCGGAGGTCCGGGTGCGCACCGAAACCGGCGTGGAAGTGGTACAGCAGTCCGAAACGCCGGAGAACCGCTTCGCGATTCCGATCAAGCGCTCGTTCAGCGAACGGGCCGCCGTCTATGCCGAGCACGAAGCCGAGGATGAAGAGCCGGAAGGCGACACCGTGCGCGTTTTTCCGTATGGGGTCAGCAGATCGAAGATCGAGCGCGCCATCCAGAACTTGCGCGTCCCGGCGGTCGTGGTGCGCAAGTGGGACGACGCAGATGTCGTCCTGACGCTGAAGGCGCTCGAGCGGCGCGACAACGGCAAGCTGCGCGACATCGCGTCCCAGAACGTCCCCATCTATTCGATCAAGACGAACACCACCGCGCAGATCCAGTCGTGCCTGCGCGACTTCTACGACCTGCCCTCGACCGACGACGAAGAGCTCGCGATGCGCGAGGCTGAAGAAGCCGTTTACAAAGTGATGTTGCATCACAAACCGGTGGAATTGTCGCCGCAGACGTCGTATATCCGCCGGCTCCAGCATCAACTGGCCGAGAAGTATCACGTGCAATCCCGCTCGACCGGCAGCGAGCCAAATCGACGCGTGCGCTTTTACGTGGAGTCGTACCAATAGCCTTGGGGTTATTCGTCACCTTCGAGGGCATTGAAGGCTCGGGCAAGTCGACGCAGGTCAAACTGCTGCACGACTATCTGGCGACCACGAGCATCCCGTTTGTGACGACGCGCGAGCCGGGCGGAACGCCCATCGGCGAGCGGCTGCGCGAACTCCTCGGCGATCCACACGCCAACATCAGCGCGGAAACCGAAACGCTGATCTTCAACGCTTCGCGCGCGCAGCTCGTGGCCGACGTGATCGAGCCCGCGCTTGCCGCCAGCAAATTGGTCGTCTGCGATCGCTTCTGGGATGCGACGCTTGCCTATCAAGGCTACGCGCGAGGATTGAACGTGGAAACAGTCACGCGCATCACGCTGTTCGCGGCGCGCGATCTGTCACCGGACATCACCTTTCTGCTCGACATCCCGGTGAGCGTCTTGCAGGAGCGGATCCATGGCCGCCGCCACGGACGCGATCGGATGGAGCGGGAACAGTCGACCTTCCACGAAAAGGTTTCGGAGGGATACCGCCGCCTCGCGCAAGCCGAACCGGAGCGGATCGTCGTGTTGGACGGAACGCGTCCGAAGGAAAAGTTGGCGGACATCATCCGCGATCGCGTGCTGTCACGCTGGGAAGCTTCCGTCTAGCCGGTGCCAAGAAGCAAATCCGACGTGGTCGAACCTCGGCCGCAACGAACGCGAAGCGAAGCGCCCAAGCCGTTCGTGGGGCAGGACCGCGTGGTCGAATACTTCCGTCGAATCGGACCCGATCGGTTGGGCCACGCATATCTGTTCCACGGCCCGCGCGGCGTCGGCAAGAAAACGTTCGCGTTCGCGCTTGCCCGCACGCTCCACTGCGAGCGCCGGACCTCGTTTCCGCTCGGATTCTGCGGCACGTGCGGTCCGTGTGTGCGCAGCCTCGCCGGTTCGTCGGGCGACACGATCGTCGTGGATCCCGACTTCATTCACCATGCCGACAAGTTGGCCGGCTGGCCGGAGCGCAAGACCGACGACGTGAGCATGGAAGCGGCTCGAGCGGTCATCCGCGAGATGCAAATGCACAGCTACGAAGGCGACCGGCTGGTGTGCATCCTGCCAGATTTCGAGAACGTCACCGGCGACATGGTTTACAACGCGCTTCTCAAGGAGTTGGAAGAACCGGGCGTCGACAAGACGTTCATCATTACCGTCGAGCGGCCCGACAGCGTGCTGCCGACCGTCCGATCGCGCGCGACGGAAATCCGCTTCACACCGATCGCAGAGGCTGACATCGCGCGCCAGCTCGAACACTACGGGATCAAGCAACAACGCGCTCAAGCGCTGGCGCGCCGGGTGCAGGGCAGCTTGGGAGACGCGCTTGACGAACTCGATGAAGACGTTGGGGCGCTGCGAGCTGCCGCGCGTGAATGGGCCCGCGCGTGCTTGCGCGCGCCGGGCGAAATGCCGTCGTTGCCGCCGCTCTCCAAGGAAGGTCGAGAATCGGCCCGAGCGGATCTCGATGAAATCCTTCGCCAGGCCACGATCGCCGTTCGCGACGTCGCGGCGTGTTCGCTAGGCGGCGAGGCGCCGATCTTGGATCCGGAAGGGTTGATGCAGGCGCGGAAAACCGCCGAGAAGCTCGGCGACAAGGCGGTGCAGGTCGCCGTCGCGGCGTTCGATGCGTTGAGCGAAGCGGCGCGCATGGCGACGACCAATATCCAGCCGGCGCAAGTGCTGGGTTGGCTGGAGGTCCGATTACGGTCGCTCGCGTTGTAGCGGCGCGTATGTATGTACGCTTGGATGGCGCTCGAGCTTCGCTCGCGCGTATACGGCAAAGTTCGTTCGCAAGCTACAGGCGCGCGCCTTGCAGGGCAGCGCCGCATCTGCAGGTGCGGCTTTCGGGCAAACGTTCGATTAATTCGAACAGCACTTTTTTGATGCGCTCGTTATTTTCATCGAACACTTTTATGACCGCTTCGTGCGTGACGGGCTCGATGCCGGATTGGCCTTCGAGACCGGCGTCGTAGTCGGTGATCAGCGAGATGTTGACGTAACACATCTCGAGCTCGCGCGCGAGGTACGCTTCCGGGTACTGCGTCATGTTGATGACTTCCCAGCCGGCCGACGCGAACCAGCGGCTTTCGGCCAGCGTTGAAAAGCGGGGACCCTGAATCGTCACCACCGTGCCTCTTTCGTGTACCGGGATGCTGTGTTGCTTGATGACCTCGATCGCGACGGCGCGCATCTGGGGGCAGTACGGATGCGCGAAGGAGACGTGCGTGGTCACCGGACCGTCGTAGAACGTGTCCCTGCGACCGCTGGTGCGGTCCACGAGTTGGTCGCAGACGACGAAATCGCCGGGCTTGACGGATGCTTTCAACGATCCCGATGCGCACGGACCGACGATGCGCGCTACGCCGAGCGATTGCATGGCCCAGACGTTCGCGCGAAAGTTGATCATGTGCGGAGGCAGCGTGTGTTTCCGGCCGTGCCGCGGCAGGAACGCGACGCGACGACCGGCGATCTCGCCGACGTGCAGCGCGTCGCTGGGCGCGCCGTACGGCGTCTCGATCTCTACCTCGTCGTGCGTTTCGAGCAGCGCATATAAACCGGAGCCGCCGAATACGCCGATCTCCGCCCGGTTCGTCAAAATGTTTGTTCCCTCAGGATAATGGCCGAGCTTCGCACGACCCCAACAATGCGGTTACGGTTACGATTCTTTGAAATCAGAGGGCTTTAAATTCTCGATGTATCTTTTGAAGCGCTGAACGTCCTCTTCCTCGGCCCGCTTGTCGTAGACCGATTCCTCGAGCGCGATCTTATCGGTCACGTAGATCGGCGCGTTCGCCCGCAGGGCAAGCGCGATGCAGTCGCTCGGCCGAGCATCGATCTCCTGATCTTCCCCCGCGCTCTCGACGATCAGTTTCGCGTAGAACGTGCTGTCTTTGATGTCGTGAATGATGACTTTCGTCAGCTTCGCGCTGACGCCGTCTAAAATCGCCTTCATGAGATCGTGCGACAGTGGCCGCGGCACGGGCTGCGCTTCGAGCGCGAGCTGAATTGCGGTCGCTTCGAACGGGCCGATGAGAATGGGAAGGTAGCGCTTTCCCTCCAAATCTTTGAGGATCACGACCGGGTCGTGGGTCAAGAGGTCGATGCCCAATTTGTCCACTTTCATCTGGCGCATTTGCGTAATCGTTTACCCTGCCGGTTTCGCGTTCACCTAAACGGCGCCGCGGTCGCAGCCCCGCCCGCGCGCCGCACGCACAGGTGAATCGGCCCTGCCATTCGTCACCAACGTAGCCGTTCCTATCCACCTTCGAGCGCGCAGGACCAGCCGAGCGCAGCCATGTAGTTGTGCGAATCGTGCTCAAGCTCACGCCCTCCGGCGTTCGCGAACTCATCGAAAGCGCGATCGTCCTCGTCATCGCGATATTGCTTTGGCGCCTGGCGTACGCCGCCGTCGATCGCTTCTACGGCAGGCGTTTCGTCTCGCGTTTCATCCCGCGCGTCGCAACGTTTTCGCGGTTCACGAAATCGTTCGTGACGGTCGTCGTCATCGCGGCGACGATCCTCACCGTGCTGGCGATCTGGCAGATCGACGTCACGGCCGGCGTGTGGTCCGCGGGCATCGTGACCGCCGCGCTGGCGTTCGGCGCTCAAACGCTGGTGCGCGACATCCTCGCAGGCTTCTTTTGTCTCGTGGAAGATCAGTACGACGTCGGCGACTCGGTCGAGCTGACGACCACGGTCAACAGCGTCATCACCGGCACCGTCGAAGCGGTCGATCTGCGCACGACTCGCGTCGTCGACGAGCGCGGACGCCAGCTCTACATCCCCAACGGCAACATCCTTTACACGACGAACGCGAGCCGCGCGCCGAACCGCGCCGCGTTCGAAATCGCGCTTCCGCTGACAGCACCGATCGCCGACATGCGCGCCAAGTTGGAAGCGTTGGTGGGCGATGCCGCCGAACAGTTCGGCCTGCCGAAAGGCGCCGGCGCGGTCACGCTGACGGAGATCAAGCCCGACGCGGCGACGTTTCAAGTCGCGTTTCGCGCGCCGCGCGCCGAACTCGGCGCGAAGGTCGCGGACGTCCGCGAACGCGTTGCCGCGGGATTGCAGACAACCGGCTGGCTGCCGAGCGGCCGGTAAGCGATGGCGCTCGCCTGCGGGATCGTCGGGTTGCCCAACGTCGGGAAGTCGACGCTCTTCAACGCGATCACGCACGCCCAGGCGCCGGCATCGAACTATCCGTTCTGCACGCTCGAAGCCAACGTCGGCGTCGTCGCGGTGCCCGACGAGCGCCTCGCCGCGCTCGCCGGTATTTTTCGCAGCAAGAAGATCGTGCCCTCGACAACGACGTTCGTCGACATCGCCGGCTTGGTGCGCGGGGCATCGCAGGGCGAAGGGCTCGGCAATCAATTCCTGTCGCACATCCGCGAGGTGGACGCAGTCGCGATGGTCGTGCGCTGCTTCGAAAGCCCCGACGTCACGCACGTCGAAGGCGACGCGGATCCGCTGCGCGATGTCGACATCGTCAACCTCGAGCTCGCGCTGGCCGATATGGCGGTGGTCGATCGCCGGCTTGAGAAAACGCGGCCGCGCGCGAGAGCCGATGCGAAGCTTGGCGCAGAACTCTTATGTCTGGAAACGATGCGCGCGGCGCTCGATCGCGGCACGCCGGTGCGCTCGTTGATCGCCGATCCGGCCATCCACTCGCTCGCACAGGAACTGACATTGCTCACCGCAAAGCCGATGCTCTTCGTCGCGAACGTCGATGAGCGGCCCAGCGAAGCGACCACCCAGCGCGTCGCAGCGGTTCGCGAACGCGCGCTGGCCGACGGCGCGGAGTGCATCGCCGTCTGCGCGCAGATCGAAGCGGAGCTCGCCGCGCTTCCACCCGAGGAAGCTACGGCGATGGCGCTGGAGCTCGGCGTCGAACGCAGCGCGCTTGACGAGTTCGTCGTCGCGGCATACCGGTCGCTCAAACTGATGACATTCTTAACCGCGGGAGAAAAAGAAACGCGCGCTTGGACCATCGAGCGCGGCACGAAAGCGCCCGAGGCGGCCGGCAAGATCCACACCGACATCGAGCGCGGGTTCATCCGAGCGGAGATCGCTTCATTTGATGACCTGGAACGCCTGCAGAGTGTGCAGGCCGTGAAGGACGCCGGTCTTTTGCGCGTCGAGGGACGCGATTACGTCATGCAAGAAGGCGACGTGGTCACGTTCCGATTCAATGTCTGAAGGATAGCGTTATGGCAACCACCATCACCGGGACTCCGTCCGGCAGCGCGACCGCCAACCTGCAGCCCGGTCCCGACACGTCCGTCTTCGGCGAAGCGATAGCCTACTTCAATCGGGCTGCCGACCAGCTCGATCTCAACGCCAACATGAAGCGCATCCTGACCCATCCGGCCCGTCAGGTCATCATCTCGATCCCTTTCCAGCGCGACAACGGCGACCTGGAGGTCTACCGAGGCTATCGCGTCCAGTACAATTTTGCGAGAGGGCCTGCCAAAGGCGGCATCCGCTACCATCCCGACGTGACCCTCGATGAGGTGACGGCGCTCGCGTTTTGGATGACCTGGAAATGCGCGGTGGTCGACCTACCGTTCGGCGGCGGCAAAGGCGGCGTTACTTGCGACCCGCAGAAGCTGTCGATGGGCGAATTAGAGCGGCTGACCCGAAGGTATGCCGCTGAGATCATCGAGATCATCGGACCGGACAAGGACGTGCCGGCGCCAGACGTCGGCACGACCCCGCAGACGATGGCATGGATCATGGACACCGTGTCCATGCATCTGCGCAACCACACGCCGGGCGTGGTTACGGGAAAGCCGCTCAACATCGGCGGATCGCGGGGCCGCGTCGAAGCGACCGGCCGCGGGGTGATGATTGCCATCGAGGCGGCGCTGGAAAAAATGGGAAAGCAGCTCGCCGGGCAGCGCATCGTCGTGCAGGGCTTCGGCAACGTCGGCTCGATCTCGGCAAGACTGCTCTACGAACAGGGCGCGAAGATCGTCGGGCTGAGCGACCAATACGGCGCCGTCGCCAACAAGGACGGCATCGACGTGATGGCCGCGCTGCGCCACATCGCGGATCCGAAGAACAAGCGCCGCGCGCTCGAAGGTCTCGCCGGATCTGAAGCGGCCGGCAACCGAGAGCTCTTGGAACTGCCGTGCGACATCCTCGTGCCCGCCGCGATCGAGAATCAGATCACCGAAGCCAACGTGAGGGAGATCAAGGCGCAGCTGATCGCGGAAGGCGCGAACGGCCCAACCAGTCCGCAAGCCGACCAGCTGCTTGCCGACGGCGGCGTGACCGTCATTCCCGACATCCTCGCGAACGCCGGCGGCGTGACCGTTTCGTACTTCGAATGGGCGCAAGACCGCGCCGGCTATTACTGGAAGGAAGCCGAGGTCAACGAAAAGCTGCGCGACGTGCTGCGCGAGAATTTCGATGCGGTGTGGAATACGGCGCAGGAGCACAAAGTTCCGCTGCGCACCGCGGCCTACATGGTCGCGATCAAGCGCGTCGTCGAGGCGTACACCACGCGCGGCATCTATGCGTAGCCGCTAGCTCGCCAGCCCGTAGCGCTCCTCGAGGTATGGGATGATGCGGTCATCATCGTCGATGACCGTTTCACCGTCGACCAGCACCGGCACGCTCGTTTGTCCGGACACTCGCAGCACTTCGCGCCGCTTGCTGTGCGGGATGGGCACCTCGACGACCTCATAGTCCAAGCCGAGCGCATCCAGCTTCTCTCGAACGCGCCGGCAATACCAGCACCAGTCCGCATTGTAGAGTTTCATCATTTTTTCAGGCGTCGACGTGCCCGCCTGGCTTCGCGGTCGCGTCTTTCGAGGTAGCTCCAACCGGTACGAGGAATACCCTGTGACCAGGGGCGCGAGGCAATGCCGGACCGACAAGACGAGCCTCAAGAACGGTATACCCAAAGCGAGCCGAGCAGCGCATGGCGCACTCGCCGCCGCGCCATATACATCCTGGTCGCGTTTGTCGTCGTTTCATTTTTCGTGCATTTCACGCTCGGCCCGGCGGTGACGGCGATCTCGCCCTCATGGCGCTATCCGAACATGCCCGAGCAGATGATCACCGTCATCTCCGTTTCGAAGATGGAGCAGCAGCACCTCGCGCCGACGCCCACGCCGAAACCGCAGCCGACCCCGATCGTCATCAAACGCGCGCACATGGACCTGTCGCTGGTGCAGCTGCGCGAGATGGTCAACGGCAACGAGCTCGGTCACAATAAGATACGCGCCGCCAACAAGAAAGTCGAGATCGATCTACGCCGTTTGGTCAAGGTCCGGCCGCGCAACAGCGCGAGCGCACCGCTGGCCGCCGCCCAACCGCGCCCCACGCTGCCGCCGAGCAGACTGAATCTGTCCGCCAGGGCCGACACGGGAGGCGCAAGCGACAAACTCGCTGGTTCGATCGAATGGGGCGACGACAATCCGCCGACCGTCCTCACACAGGCGGCGGTCTCGCAAAGCGTGCCCGCTCACCCCGCGCGCATCCGCGTCGAGGTCGGACCTGACGGCGTCGTGACGTCCGTGACGCTGGTCGAGTCTTCGGGCGATTCGCAATTCGATGCCGCAGCGCTCGAAGCGGCGCGCCGTTCGACCTATGCGCCGGCGACGTTCAACGGGTTGCCCGTGCACGGCACCATCGTGGTGGCGTATCCTGCCGGGGCCGGGGCGACGTGAACGACGCCAAAGCGCGCATCGTTGAGCGCGCCAAGGCGATCGGATTCGATCTGGTCGGCGTCACGCACGCCGGCTCGTTTGTTTCTGCGCGCCGGACGTTCGACTCACGCGTCGCCGCCGGCTTGCTCGGTCAATGGAAGTATCCGCCGGGCGAGGTGCAGCGCGTGTGCGATCCCGCGCGATCGCTGTCCGGCGCTCGATCGATCATCTGCACGGCGACGTGCTATCTCACTGACGATGAACCACACGACCCGACGGCGCCCGGGCTGCGCGGTGCCGTGTCGCGCCACGCGTGGGGCTTGGACTACCATCGCGTGATCGGCGCGCGGCTGCGCGAGCTCGCCGCCTTCATCGTCGCCGAATTTCCCGGCGAACGATGCCTGCCGTGCGTGGATACGGGTCCCCTCGTCGATCGGGGCGCCGCCGTGCGCGCCGGCATCGGTTGGTTCGGTAAAAACGCCAACGTCCTGACGGCACCGTTCGGCTCGTGGGTCCTGCTGGGCGAATTGATCACCACACTCGGCCTGCAGCCCGACGAGCCGCTGAAGAAGCACTGCGGAGAGTGCGTCGAGTGCGTCGCGCGCTGCCCGACCGGCGCAATCGGAGAGGATGGCGCGGTCGATGCCCGCCGCTGCATCTCCGATCTCACGCAACGGAAGACGCCGATCCCGCGCGAGCTGCGCAAGGCCATCGGCAACCGCATCTGGGGATGCGACGACTGCCAGAGCGTCTGTCCGGTGAACGAGCGTAAGGCGATCGCGGCGCGTTCGCGGCCGCGCGACGAGTTTCGACCGCTGCCGCAGGTTGGCACTTCGGTGGAGCTGCCGTCGGTGCTGCGCATGACGAAATCCGAATTCCGCTCGCGCTTCGGGCAGACATCGATGGCGTGGCGCGGAAAGGCCGTCCTTCAGCGCAACGCGGCCGTCGCGCTGGGCAACTCAAAAGACCCCGCCGCGGTCGGCCCTTTGATCGAGGCGCTCGGCGATCGCAAACCGCTGGTGCGCGGTCATGCCGCCTGGGCGCTGGGCGAGCTGGGCGGTGCTGGCGCCCGCGAGGCGCTCGATCGGCTGCTGGACCGCGAATCGGACGCTTGGGTTCGGGAAGAAGCTGAGCTCGCGCTCGGCAATTCGAGCGCGACGTGACGGCAGCGATCGCTCGCATCGCCGCGCTGACGGCGGGCGTCGTCCTTGCGTGCGCCGCTCCGGGTGCCGCACTGCAGCGCAACTATCGGTTCGACTACAGCGATTACGGATTCGCGCTGCCCGCCGGCGTGTGGGTCTCAAAGACGATGGCCGGTCCGTACGATCTCTATACATTGCGCCGCGGCCGGCACGCGATCGTGGAGTTCTACGTCGGCAACGAACCGATCGACACGGCTTTCGTCGAGCATCCGGAGTTCGTGAGAACGGAAACCATCAACCGCATGCCGGCGCGCACCATCATCTATGGCTACCCGAACGACACCCAATCGCGCGAGACGATCATCGCGCTGGGCTCCAGCCGCTGGCCGAAGTTCGTGCATGCTTGGTATGCGTATCTTCCTGTCCGCGAACGCCTGCAAGCCGACGCCATCATCGCGTCGATCGGGCCGATGCGCGCTCCCTTGAGCGAGGAGCAAAGCAACCGGTTCGCGCAACTAGATGGGCCTCGGAGGCGAAGCATCATGGATCTTGGCAAGCTCGAAATCACCTTTTGCGGTCACGCGACGTTTAAATTCAAGACACCGGGCGGCAAATTCGTCATGATCGATCCCTTTCTCGATCAGAACCCGGCGACGCCGGCCGCATTGAAGCGTCACGACAGACTCGATGCTTTGTTCATCACGCACGGTCATTTCGATCACATCGCCGACGCGGTTAGATTGGCGAAGGACCACGGCGCGACGTGCGTGTGCATTCTAGAGACCGCCGCCTGGCTGAAGACCAAGGGTATCGAAAAATCCGTCGCCATCAACAAGGGTGGCAGCACGGAGGTCGAAGGCGTTCGCGTCACCATGACGCACGCCGTGCACAGCTGCGGCATACAAGACGGCGACCGGATCGTGTACGGCGGTGAAGCGGCGGGCTACGTGATGACCTTCGAGAACGGTGTCAGGATATATCACGCAGGCGACACGGCCGCGTTTTCAGACATGAAGATCATCGGCGAGCTCTATAAGCCGGACCTTGCGCTGCTGCCGATAGGAGATTTCTACACCATGGATCCCGTGCAGGGAGCCTATGCGATCCGATTGCTCGGCGTGAAGAACGTGATCCCGATGCACTATGGGACGTTTCCGATCTTGACCGGCACGCCCGAGCGATTGCGCGAGCTCACGAAAGACGTGGCCGGCCTCGACATCATCGATCTGCGGCCGGGCGAAACCCTGACCGGCGAAATGAAGCGCACCATCGCGGTGTAGCGGCGCGCAAAATGTGGGGGTGCGCATTGATGCGCGCCACGACAAATGCCCGCGGTTTCCAACGTCAGAGGATCGTCTTGCCCAGCGCCGAGCAGATCAATTCCATCGCGACCTGAGCGGTCAAGGTCCCCTCGTCCAGGATCGGATTCACCTCGGCGACTTCCAGCGAGTGCGCGATGCCGCTCTCGAAGATCAGTTCCATCGCGAGGTGCGCTTCGCGATACGACAAGCCGCCGGGCACCGGCGTTCCGGTCCCGGGGGCGGTCGAGGGGTCGAGCGAGTCGATGTCGAGACTGATGTGGGCGCTCGCGGGGCCATCGGAGGCGATCTCGATCGCGCGCTCCATGACTTTACCCATGCCGATGCGGTCGATGTCGCTCATCGTGAAAGCGGTCAGGCTTCGCGAGAGCAGCAGGCGCCTTTCGTCCGGGTCCAAATCGCGCAATCCCACGAAGACGCATCGCGTCGCATCCACCGACGGCGCCGGGAAAACCGGCGGCCGGAAAAATTTTGCCGCGTGGCCCAGCGCGACGGCCATCGGCATGCCATGTACGTTCCCGGTCGGACTCGTCTCGGGGGTGTTCAGGTCGGCGTGCGCGTCGATCCAGATGATCCCCAGCGGGCCTCTCACCCGCGCGATGCCCGCAAGCACGCCGATCGCGAGCGAATGATCGCCGCCGACAACGACCGGGAACGAGCCGCTGCGCATTGCGGTGGCGACGCTCTCGGCTATTTCCGCGCAGGCGTCTCTCACCAGATCGAGATGCCGCGGGCGGTTCGGTCCGCCGGCGACGTCCGAGCGCGGTTCGCGCACCTCGACGTTGCCGCGATCGCGCACCGTGTAGTGGAGCGCTTCGAGATGGTGCTGCAGACCGGCCGCGCGAACGACATCGGGTCCGAGTTGAACGCCGCGCCGTCCGGCGCCCAACTCGATCGGAACGCCGATGATGTCGATGGGCGGCAAGCCGTTCGTCTGCGCCATGGTGCGCCGGGCTCTTCGGGGCGGACGAGCTGATTCATGCAGGCCCGTCCGTCGGGCCGAGCGAAGCCGGGCCGCCTATGTCGGAGCGCCGACTCGCATGCATCGTCGCGGTCATCGTATGGTGCGTTGGATGTTCGAACGCGAATAACGCTCCCAGCGGCGCGGCGACGCGGGGTGCGACGCCTCTCAAGCTCGGCATGGTCACGGACGTCGGCGGCCTCGGCGACAAATCGTTCAACGACTCCGCGTATCGCGGACTGCTGGAAGCGAAGTCGAAGTTCGGCGCGCTCGTCACGGTGCTGCAATCGCGGTCGGCCGCCGATTACGAACCGAACCTTTCGACGCTCGCCGAGCAGGGCAATGCGCTCGTCGTCGCCATCGGTTTCCTCATGCACGACTCGCTCAATGACGTCGCGCCGCGCTTCCCACAGACGCATTTCGCCATCATCGATTCGGTCGTCGATCAGCCCAACGTGACGTCGGTGACCTTCAAGGAAGAGGAAAGTTCGTTCCTCGCGGGCGCGCTCGCCGGGCTCGTCACGAAGAAGAACACCGTCGCGTTCATGGGCGGCATCGATTCACCGCTCATCGAAAAATTCGAGGCGGGTTATAAGGCGGGCGTCGAGAGCACGAACCCTAACGCGAGAGTTCTCGTGAAATATACGGGATCGTTCGACGACGTGGCGGCCGGCAAGGAGTACGCCGCGGTCTTGTTCGACCAGGGCGCCGACATCATCTACGCCGCGGCCGGCAAGTGCGGGCTCGGCGCCATCGATGAGGCAAGATCCCGGCCGGCAGGCTACTACATCATCGGCGTCGATTCCAATCAAGACGCCATCGCTCCGGGCAAGGTCTTGACGAGCGCGCTCAAGCACGTGGATCAAGCGGTCTTGGAGCTTGCCGATCAAACGCGGCAGGGGAAGGGCGGCGGCCATATCGTGCTCGGGTTGAAGCAGGGCGGCGTCGGCCTCACCGACATGCGATACACAAAAGCCGCGCTGCCCGCTGGGGCGCTTGGCGTCATCGATCGATATCGCGCGATGATCGTGGCAGGAAAATTCGCCGTGCCGTCCACTCCAAACGAATTGAAAGCGTTCGTGCCGGTCCATCTGACGCCGGCTCGTTGACGCCGACCCTCGCCGCCAACGGCATCACGAAGCGCTTTGGAACGGTCGTCGCCAACGACCGCGTCGATTTCGACGTGCGTCCACATGAGGTGCATGCGCTGATCGGCGAGAACGGCGCGGGCAAAAGCACGCTCATGGGCGTGCTGTACGGCTTGCTGAGGCCGGATGCGGGCAACATTGCGCTGAACGGCCAGACCGTCAATTTCAATTCGTGCGCCGACGCCATGCGCGCGGGCATCGGCATGGTTTTCCAACACTTCTTGCTGGTGGAGCGCTTCAGCGTCGCGCAAAACGTGCTGCTCGGTCGCGAACCGTCGTCGGTTGGGTTCGTCGACGAGCGCTCGGAACAAGCGGCGGTCGGCGCAACCGCCGCCCGGTACGGCTTCGCTCTCGACCCGGCTGCGCGCGTCGAGGATCTTGGGATCGGCGCGCGCCAACAAGTTGAACTGCTCAAAGTGCTCGAGCGCGACGCGAAGACCGTCATCTTGGACGAGCCGACGGCAGCGCTGTCGCCGGCCGAAGCGGCCGCCCTCTTCGACGTCGTGCGGCGGCTGCGCGACGAAGGCCGAGCGATCATCTTCATCGCGCACAAGCTGAAGGAAGTGTTGGCGATCGCCGACCGGATCACGGTGCTCCGCCAGGGGCGCCTCGTCGGGACCGTCGCGCGTGCAGAGGCAGACGAATCAAAGCTGGCGTTGATGATGGTGGGGCGCAACATCGATGTGGACAAGCGCGTGCCGCGCGCCACCGGCATGCCGGTCGGCAATGCGCTTCGCATCGCGGATCTGGCCGTCGAGCGAGACGATGGCGCCCCCGGAGTCCGGGCCCTCAGGCTCGCAGCGGCACCGGGCGAGATCGTCGGCATCGCCGGCGTTGAAGGCAATGGGCAGCTTGAATTCGCCGAAGCGCTCTACGGCATGCGCCCGGTCGCGCGCGGGACGATCGTCTGGGACGGCATGGACGTCACCCGTCTGCCGGTCGAACGCCGCCGCGCGCTCGGCTTTCGCTACATCCCGGCAGACCGGCAACGTGAAGGGCTGGTGTTGGATTTCGATACCGCCGAAAATGCGCTGCTCGGCGATCAGCGTCGCTTGCGGCGAGGCATGCTCGTGGATGTGAAGCTGGCGCGCGAACGCGCTCACGTCATCGGCCGCGAATACCAACTCGCCGGCTACGCGCCGCACATGACCGCTCGCAGCTATTCGGGTGGAACGCAGCAGAAGCTCATCATCGGCAGAGAGCTCAGCGCAGGTGCGAAGCTGATCGTCGCATTCGCTCCGACGCGCGGGGTCGACGTCGGAGCGACCGCCGCGATCCACGCCCGCTTGCGCGGAGCGCGCGACGCGGGCGCGTGCATCGTGCTGATCTCCTACGACCTCGACGAGATCCGCGCGCTCGCTGACCGCATCCTCGTTTTCAGCGGCGGCCGGGTTGCCGGGGAGATCGAGCCGGAGGACGCAAGCGACGCCGCTCTCGGTCGGCTCATGGGCGGCGTCGCGGCCCATGCGTGAAATGCGGCGTCGACTGCTCGGGCCGCTGATCTCGCTGCTGCTGGCGCTGGCGGTCTCCGCGCTCATCATGCTCGCCTTCCACGCTAATCCGATCGAGGCATACGGCGCGCTGCTGATCGGCGCGCTCGGCTCCAAACAAGGTCTCGCCGAAACGCTGGTGCAGATGACGGCGTTTTTGTTCGCGGGGCTGGGCGTCGCGATCGCCTTTCGAGCTGGATTGTTCAACATCGGCGCCGAGGGGCAGCTCACGGTGGGCGCGCTCTGCACCGCAATCGTCGGCGCGGCCCTGCATCTTCCTTGGCCGATCGAGATCCCGCTGTGTCTGCTCGCCGGCGCGGCCGGCGGCGGCGCGTGGGCGGCGATCGCAGGCGTCCTGCGTGCGCGGCTCGGCGCGAGCGAAGTCATCACGACCATCATGCTCAACTACATCGCGTTTTTCTTCGCAAACTATCTGGTGAGCGGCCCGCTGCAGGGCAACGTCGCCGCGCCGGAAACGGCGCTCATCGCCGCGTCGGCCGCGCTGCCGCCGATCGTCGCCCAGACGCGCTTGACCGCGGCTTTTCCGCTGGCGATCGTCGTGGCGGTTGCGCTTGCATGGTGGCTGCGGCGGACGGTCGCAGGTTACGAACTGCGTGCGGTGGGCCGCTCCGAACGCGCAGCGCGCTATGCGGGCATCGACGTTCGACGCGTCCTCGTGCGGGCCATGACGACAAGCGGCGCTCTGGCCGGACTAGCCGGCGCGACGGAGGTGCTGGGTCTCTTCCATCGCTTCAACGTCCAGCTGTCGCCCGGCTACGGCTTCATGTCGATCGCCGTGGCGCTGATCGGCGGCTCCGATCCGATCGGCGTGATCTTCTCATCGTTCTTCTTCGGCATCATGCAGAACGGCGCGCTCTCGATGCAGGCACTGGCGAGCGTTCCGAAAGATCTCGTGGCGATCGTCGAAGGCCTGGTCATCCTGTTCGTCGCCGCGAACTGGCTCGGCGAGCGGCTGCGGCTGCGCGGCACCGCAAGCGTCATCGTACCGGGCGCCGAAGAGTTGCCGGCGCACGGCGCGGCATCGCCGTGACCGGCGTCGAGAGCGTCATCCTCGCGGTGATCGCAATCGCGCTCATCAAGGCGACGCCGCTCGCGCTCGCGGGGCTGGGCGGCGTCATCTCGGAAAACGCCGGCGTCGTCAACATCTCGCTCGAAGGCATGATGGTCGGCGGCGCGTTCACGGCCGTGCTGCTTTCCTATTACACGAGCAATCTTTTTTTGGCCATCCTCGCCGCGGCGCTCGTCGGCGGGCTCATGGCGCTGGTGCTGGCATATTTCGCGATCGCACTGCGCGCCGATCAGATCATCGTCGGCATGGCGCTCAACATCTTGGGCGTCGGAGGCGCAGCATATCTGCTGTCTGCGGTCTTCGGACAGCCCGGCGCGTCGCCGCAGGTCCGCAGCTTCGGCTCGCTCGTACACGCGCGCAGCGGCGATCTCGCCGGGCTCTTCACGAACCCGCAGGGGCATGTCTTGTTCTGGCTGGCGGTGCTGTTCGTCATCGCGATGCACCTCTTTCTGTATCGCACGAAACCGGGCGTACATTTGCGCGCGGTCGGCGAGGAACCGCGCGCCGCCGCGACGGCAGGCATCGACGTCGCAAAGGTCCGCTATCTGGCGACCGTCACGGGCGGGGCGCTTGCCGCGTTGGGCGGAGCGTATCTTTCGATCGGGGAAGTCAACATCTACAGCGATGGAATGGTGGCGGGCCGCGGTTTCATCGCGTTGGCGGCGGTCATCTTCGGACGGTGGACGCCGCTTGGGACTGCGGGCGCCTGCCTCTTCTTCGGATTGTTCAGCAGCCTGCAGATCGCGCTGCAAGGCGCGAACGTGCCGGCGCAATGGCTCGAAATGCTGCCCTACGCGCTCACCATCGTGGCGATCTCCGGATTCATCGGCCGCTCGCGGCCGCCGGCGTCGGATGGCATCCCGTATGAGGCGTGAGGCGCCGATATTGAGAACATGATCCGTCCGCTCGCCGTCGCCGCGTTCTTGATCTTCGCAGCGCTCGCCGCTCCGCTAAAAACGGCGGCCGGCATGCCGCCATCCGACGACGCCGTGCTTGCGCGTCTCGAGCCTCGGCTCATGCGCATCGCGAACCGCATGCCGGGAATCGTCGCCGTTTCGATCTACGACATCCGCAGCGATGACGCGATCAGCATCAACGGCGACGATCAGCTGCCGGCGGCCAGCGTCATCAAAATCCCGGTCATGGTGGAAGTGTTCCGGCAAATCGAGATCGGGCGTTTCAGCATGAACCGCACCGTCACGCTGCTCGAGCGCGATCGTGACTGCGGGTTCGGTGCGCTGTGCGAGGCGCGCTGGGGATCGCGATTGACGGTGCGGGAGTTGTTGTGGCGCATGATCACCCGCAGCGACAACACGGCTGCGAATATGCTCGTCCGCTTGGTTGGGCGGCGCAGCGTCAACCAAACGATGCAGGATCTCGGGCTGACGCAGACGCGGCTCGGCGATACGATCCATAGCGACGGCGACATCCGCGTCCTGCGGACCAGCGCCAACGACATGATGCGGCTGCTGTCGGCCATCGCGGCGCATCAGGTGGTCAGCGATCGGGCGAGCGACCGCATGCTTCAAATTCTCGCCGGCCAGGTCCACAACCAGCTGCTGCCGGAACCGCTGCCGCGCGGGCTCGTCGTCGCGCACAAAACCGGCACGCTTCACGACACGCTCAACGACGTGGGCATCGTGGAGCTGCCTGGCTCGCCGTACGTCATCTGCGTCTTGACCACGCACTTCGGCGACCTCGATGACGCACAGGCGTTCATCCGCAGCGTGTCGCGGTTGACGTATCAGTCCTTCTCGGCCGGCATGTAGGAGCATTCGTTCGTGCGCGCCGAAGCGCGAACGCATGCGTATGCGGTCTCGGCCAAACGGACCATTCAATGATCGCCGCTTGAGAATCACGAGCCTCGCGCTCGCCGGCGTAGTCGCGCTTGGCGGCGCGTCGCTGCGGCCCGCGGCGGCAGCGTGCGATCTGTCGTTTGTGATCAGCCAGCCGACCTATAGACTCGAGGAGCCGCTAGACGGCGCGACCGGGGCTTCGATCGGCGGCCGCCGGTTGAGCATCGTCACGGACGCCGCCGACCTCTCGGGGATCGAGGAGATCACGCTCTCGCCGCTTTCCGGAAAAGCGATCGTCATCCGCCGGCCGCGCTTCGCAACCCGAGCCGCGCTCGCCGGAACGCCTGCCGCCATCGGCGGTCGAACGGCCAGCGCAGGCACGGTGGACATACCACGCCTGTCGGCCTCCACGACGTACTCGATCGTGATCCGTGCGAAGAGCATCGCTGCTCCGCGCTCGTGCCCGGCCGCGTTGACGGAACGCATCGGCCGCTTCACGACCGAGCCGGCAACCGCGCTCGACGCGCTCGGCGACCTCACGCTGGCCGGCAAACCACCCGCCGGGAATCCCGCCGGCGCAGATGCGCAGGCGATCTACCTCAAGGCCTTGGGCGTGCTCCGCACCTTGACCTATCCGCGCTACATCTCGTTCGTCGTCACGACTGGCTCAATCATCGGGGGCAAACCGTTCGTGGAATCGTTTCGATCGCTGGTGAAGGCGGACACCGACGTCGTCGTGACGCACGCCATTCCGTTCGCCTCGACAAACGTGCCCGAGAGCCCGTACGGCTTCAACATTCCGATCCTGACGGCGCTGCTGCGGCGCGGACCGCGAAGATCCTTCGACGAACCCTTCGGCACCCCGGAGATCTCGCCGCTCTACTCATTCGGACTCCGCAGGTTGACGATTCCTGACGCCGAGAATCCCGAGCCGTTGCCGTCGCCCAACTCCGACGTCCCTTCGCTGGGACGCGTCATGAGCGTGGCGCACTACTACGACGTCTCGCTCGTCGGAATCGAGCCGTACGGGCCGAGATACGCATACCACCTGCGCCTCGCGCCGGTGAGCGACCCGGGCGTGTATCGCGTGCGCGATCTGTGGGTCGATACGCAGGCGTTCGTGATCTGGAAGCTGCGCAGCGCCGGCATTTTTGACGGCGGGGAGGCCTCGGCCGCGAGCTGGGACGCGACCTATTCAGTCGTCGACGGTCACTGGTTATTGGCGACCGAAAGCTCGGCCGAACGCTTCAGCGGCGGGAATTTTTGGCACGGCAACGACACGACCTACGACGGCGTGACCTACACCTTATCGGATTTCGCTTACCCGGATCGCCTGCCCGATTTTTCGTTCTTCACGGGCAGCGGCAAGACGTCGGCGACGCAGTTCTAGGACGCCGCGACGGCTTTCGGTTCGGAGGCGAATGCAGGCGTGACCCAGTGCGCGTAGCGCTCCTCGCGGCCGCACGCGATGGCTTCGTAGCGTTCCGCGAGCGACTTCGCGATCGGCCCGACCGAGCCTGAGCCGACCGGCCGGTGATCGACCGATATGACCGGCCCGACGCCGACCGCCGTGCCCGAGAAGAAGATCTCCTCGGCGCCGTAGAGCTCGCTGCGATCGATGCTCCGCTCGACGACTTCCAGCCCGAGCTCGATGCGGCACAGGTGGATGAGCGCCTTGCGCGTGATGCCTTCCAGGATCGCGTCGGTGACGGGCGGCGTGATCACCGCCCCGTCGCGCACGATGAAGATGTTCTCGGCGCTGCCTTCGGCCACGTGGCCTTCGTTGTTCAACAAGATCGCTTCGTCGAAGCCGTTTTTGATCGCCTCGGTCTTGGCGATGGCCGAATTCACGTAAACGCCCGTCAGCTTCGCGCGCGCGGGAGCCGCGTTGTCGTCGACTCGCCGCCAGGACGACACGCACGTCTTGAGTCCCTGCGAGCCTTCGAAATACGATTTGTGCGGCACCATGACGATCGCGAAATCGCCGCGCACGTTGTGCAACCGGACGCCGATCTCTTCGGCGGCTTTGAACGCCAGCGGACGCACGTAGACGTTCTGGCGGAACTGGTTGAGATTCGCGAGTTTCACCGTATGTTCGCACAGCTTCGAGGGTGATTCCGGCAGATCGATGAGCAGCAGCTTCGCCGATTGTTCGAGGCGCCGGAAATGATCGAGCAAGCGGAAGAAGTAGAGCTGTCTTTGTTCCGCGTTCCAGTAGCCGCGGATGCCCTCAAAACAGCCGGTGCCGTAGTTCAATCCGTGGGTGAGCAGACCAACCTTCGCGTCGCCGTACCGCACGTACTGGCCGCCGTGATAGACCAACGCCTCCTCGAGCTGCATCCTGTCGTTCTCCATTACGCCTTGATGAACCGGTTCACCGTCGCGATGAGTTCGTCGACCTTGCGCGTCGCCGCTCGATCGTCGGCCTTCAGCGAATCCCGGACGCTGCCCTCGATATGGTTGTGCAACAGCAGCAGCCCGAGGCTTTCGAGCGCCGAACGCGCCGACGCCAGCTGCGTGAGAACGTCGACGCAGTCGCTGTCCTCCTCGATCATGCGCTCGAGACCGCGGATCTGTCCCTCGATCTTTCGAAGGCGCGAGACGATGGCGCTGCGATCTTTCGTGTACCAATGCATTTCGGTGATGGGCGAGGGGGGTATCCCCATGCATCCCAAAGTATCGTACTCGTTTCGCGAGCGGGTGTAAAGGCCGCTCGACCCAGTAACGGTGAAACGAGCGGGTAGGGGAGGGGGGTATCCGGTTCGACATATGGCCTTGACGCAAGTGCTGCTGTTCCTCTGGCACTGGGCCGTCGCGTCGTTTGCGATGTTCTGGGCGGTGCTGTGGTCGCTGCTCTTGGGCTTCATCTTGTCGGCGATGGTGCAGGCCTACGTGCCCAAAGGCGGTTTGGCGAAACTGCTCGGGCGCGCGGGATTGCGCGAACTCGCACTGTCCTCAGCGCTGGGAGCCGCGAGTTCCTCGTGCAGCTACGCGGCAGCGGCGACCGCCAAGTCTCTTTTCAAGCGCGGCGCGAATTTCACTACCGCCATGGTCTTCATGTTTGCTTCGACCAACCTCGTCATCGAATTGGGTCTCGTGTTGTGGCGTCTGCTCGGCTGGGCGTTCGTGCTGGCGGAGTGGCTCGGCGGGCTCGTGCTGATCGCGGTTTTCGCCGCGCTGTCGAAGCTGTTGATCTCTCCGGTCGCGGCGCGTGCCGGTCGCGAGCACGTCGAGAAGGGTCGTGGCACGAGCGGGCACGATCACGGTGAGATGATCGCTCCGGGAGCGACGCTGGCGGAAAAAGTACGCTCGGGCGAAGGCTGGCGCTACGTCTCGCACTACTTCCAAATGGACTGGTCTATGCTGCAGACCGACCTGGTGCTGGGATTCGTAATCGCCGGATTGCTGGCGGTCGCCGTTCCGGCGACCTGGTGGCAGCACTTGTTCTTGTCCGGCGCTCCGACCGCCATGCGCGCGATCGAGAACGCGCTGGTCGGTCCGATCATCGCGATCCTGTCGTTCGTCTGCTCCATCGGCAACGTTCCACTGGCGGCCGTCTTATGGAACGCGGGAAGTTCGTTCGGCGGCGTGATCGCATTTTTGTATGCTGATTTGCTCGTGCTGCCGCTGATCGACGTCTATCGGAGGTATTACGGCTGGCCGCTCGCGCTGAAGATGGCGGGCGTGTTCTATCTGTCCATGGTGATCGCGGCGCTCATCGTCGAGTGGACGTATCGAGCGCTGCGAGCGGTGCCGCCGCACACGGGGAATCTCTTGGCGATGGTCGAGCACGTCGGCCTCGGCTACACCACCGCGCTCAACGCCGTGTTTCTCATCATCGTGGGCGCGCTCGTTTGGTGGGGGAACCGGCCCTCGCGCGCGCGGCCGGCCGCCGTGGGCCGCTAGCCTTGTTGCAATCCGCTTTACTTTGTGGTACAAAGTAGAGACGATGGAAGTCGAACGGGCGCTTGCCGATCTGGCCGAGGTACGAGACCGGCTCGCCAGCGTCCAGCGCTACCGGGGTTATGCTGGGCAGGCGGCCGCCATTTCGGGCGCGCTCGCCATCATGGCGGGCATCCTCCAGGCCTTCGCCGCGCCGCTACCGCAAAGCGCGGACGGTTTTCGGGCATATTTTGGGATTTGGTTCTCGTGCTTGTTCGTCGCGCTCGTCATCAATTACGGCGCGGGATTTCTCTGGTATGCGCGCACCCAAGCGCGCCAAGAACGGCGCCAAACCCGGACCGCCGGCTTGACGATCCTGCCTGCGATCGCGCTCGCCGCAGTCGTCACGCTCGCGCTGATCCTGCACGGCATCTATTGGATGCTCCCCGGCGTCTGGTACGCGTGCTATGCGCTCGGGCTGATCGCGGCGCGCGGCATGCTGCCCCGAGAGGTGACCGCGGTCGCCCTGGCGTTTGGCATCATCGGGTCGGCGCTGCTGCTGTCGCCCAGCGAATCGCTCCCGCTCGCGTTTTGGGTGATGCCCGTCGGATTCGGGTTCGGACAGATGATCATCGGCTTTTTCATCGTGCAGGAAGCGAAATCGGAGAGCCACGCATGGCGGTAAGAAAACCCACCAGGAAATTTGCAAAATTCAGCGGCCGCGAGGCGCCGTATGCCTACGCGGGCCTCGAACGGATCTTTCACGAGCGCGGCCGGCTCGCGTTGTGCACGTGTCTCGTGGCCCATCCGGAAGGGGTCAGCTTTTCGGAGCTGCACGAAGCCTGCGGCCTGACCGACGGCAACCTGAGCCGGCACCTTTCGGCGCTTGCCGAGATGGGGATCGTGTCGGTGACCAAAGCGGCCGGCTCGGGCCGCCCGACGACGATCTTCCGCATCACCGCCGGCGGCAAAGCGCGGTTTTTGAACTACATCGACGAGTTGGAATCGGTCGTGCGCGAAGTGCACGCTCGCGGGCGCGACGGCAAGGCCGCGAATAATCGCGGCATGGCGAGGCTGGCGACGACATGATTTCAAGTAAACTCAAAGACCAGCCCGCGTTCTTGGCGAGCGGTCCTTTGCCCAACCACATCGCCGTCATCATGGACGGCAACCGCCGCTGGGCCGCAGACCGGCGCTTGCCGGTCGCCGAAGGCTATCGCCGCGGCATGGTCGCGCTGCGCGATATCACCATCGCGTGCAGTCGAATGGGTATCGGGTTCCTGACCGTCTACGGGTTTTCGGAGGAGAACTGGAAGCGAAGCTGGTCGGAGATCTCGATCTTGTTCGAGCTGTGCTGTGTGTTCGCGCGAGCGGAGCTGGAGGCGCTGTGCCGCGAAAACGTCCGCGTCAAAGTGCTCGGGCGTTACGAAGCGCTGCCGCAAGCGCCGCGCGACGCGCTGCAGTCGTTGGTGGAGAAGACCGCGGGCAACACCGGCACGATTCTCAATCTCGCCGTGAATTACAGCGCACGCGGCGAATTGCGCGATGCAGCGCGCTCGCTCGCCGTGGACGTGCGCGATGGCAGAATCGCGCTGGAGACGATCACCGATTCAACGCTATCGGCGTATCTCTACACGGCGGATATGCCCGACCCCGATCTGCTCATCCGCCCCGGCGGCGAATTACGGCTGTCGAATTTTTTGCTCTACCAGGTCGCGTACACCGAGCTTTGGATGACCGAAACGCACTGGCCGGACTTCACGAGAGACCATCTGAAGGTCGCGCTGGCGGAATATCAGCATCGGCACCGGCGTTTCGGCTCCTAGTTCTTTGCAGTGGTTCGACCGAAGGTCGATGAGGCCGCGACAGGCAGTGGCTCGACCGAAGGTCGATGAGGTCGCGACAGGCAGTGGCTCGACCGAAGGTCGATGAGGTCGCGACAGGCAGTGGCTCGACCGAAGGTCGATGAGGTCGCGACAGGCAGTGGCTCGACCGAAGGTCGATGAGGCCGCGACAGGCAGTGGTTCGACCGAAGGTCGATGAGGCCGCGACAGGCAGTGGTTCGACCGAAGGTCGATGAGGCCGCGACAGGCAGTGGTTCGACCGAAGGTCGATGACGCATTCGAGCGAAGCTCGAATCGCCTGGCATGAAAAATTCCGACGTCGCGGCTCGCTTGAACGAAATCGCCGCGCTCATGGAATTCGACGGCGAACCGTTCTTCAAAATCAAGGCATACCAGCGGGCGGCGCGCAGCGTGGACGACTGCGAGACACCAGTTCGGGAGCTGATCGACGCCGGCGAGGTCGACGAGCTGCCCGGCGTCGGCAAGGCGATCGCGCGGAAAATCGCCGATATCGAACGCACCGGAACGTGCAAATACCTCGACGAACTGCGCGCGAAGTTCCCCGCGACCGTGCTCGAGTTGCTCGCTGTTCCCGGCATCGGCGCGAAGACCGCCGTCGCTCTTTATAGGGAACTCGCGATCACGGGTCTCGCAGCGCTGAAGGCAGCGGTGGCGGATGGCAGCATCGCGCGGCTTCCTCGGCTCGGGCCGAAGAGCGTCGAGAATCTCAAAGCGTCGCTCGGCCGCCTCACGCAGCGCACGCGCCGCACGCGTCTCGGGGACGCATGGCCGCTCGCACGATCGGTCGTCGAAGCACTCGCGGGTTCCGGCCTCGCGAAAAATGTCGTGGCTGCCGGAAGCGCCCGTCGCATGGAACCGACGGTCGGCGACCTCGACATCGTCTGCACGAGCGAAGATCCGGAACAGACCATTACCTTTTTCGTGCAGCTGCCGGCGGCCAAGCGCGTGACGGCACGCGGAGACACAAAGGCGACGATCTGGGCGGAGCCGGGCATCTCCGTCGATCTGCGCGTCGTACCCCACGAATGCTTCGGCAACCTCTTGCAGCATTTCACGGGCGGCAAGGAGCATAACATCAAGCTGCGCGAGTTCGCGCTGCGACAGGGCAAGAGCGTCAGCGAATACGGCATCACCGACATGAAAACCGGAAAGGTCACCAGGTCCGCCGATGAGCGCGGCGTCTACGCGGAACTCGGCCTCGCCTACATCCCACCCGAACTGCGCACGGGGCTCGATGAGATCGAACTGGCGCGCGAGCACGCGCTGCCAAAGTTGATCGAGCTCGATGACATCCGCGGCGACCTGCACACCCACACCACCTGGAGCGACGGCACGCGCAGCATCGAGGAGATGGCGCGCGCCGCGGCTGCACTCGGCCGCCAATACCTTTCGATCTCCGATCATTCGGTGGGGAGAGCGGTCGCAAGGGGATTATCCGTCGAGCGGCTGCGCGACCAGATCCGCGAGGTCCGAGCAGCGTCGGATCGCTGGGGAGTCCAGCTTCTATGCTCGTCCGAAGTCGACATCCGCGCGGATGGATCGCTCGATTTCCCTGACGAGATCCTCGCCCAGCTCGACATCGTCGTGGCCTCGGTGCATTCGGCGTTCAAACGCACCCAGGAACAGCAAACCGAGCGCCTCGTACGCGCGATCCGCAACCCGTACGTGAACGTCATCGGACACCCGACTGGCGCGCTCATCGAGCAACGCGCGGGTTACGAGTTCGAAACCGACGTCGTTTTCGAAGAGGCGGCGAAGAACGGCGCCGCGCTTGAGATTAATGCGAATCCCGCGCGCTTGGATCTCAGCGCGCCGCTGGCGCGCCGCGCGGCGGAACTCGGTTGCACGATCTCGATCGACACCGACGCGCACTCCACCGACACGCTCGGCGACATCATCTACGGCGTCGGCACGGCGCGCAAAGCCGGCCTACCGAAAGAGCGAATCCTCAACGCCGGCTCGTCGGAGTCGGTGCTGGAATTCGTTCGGCGAAAGCGGGCGAACGCGCGCCGCGGCGACTGACAGGGCCGATCTTCGATCGGCCGGCCATCGACCTTCGGTCGAACCACTGCACGATCGACCTTCGGTCGAACCACTGCACGATCGACCTTCGGTCGAACCGCTGCACGATCGACCTTCGGTCGAACCACTGCACGATCGACCTTCGGTCGAACCACTGCACGATCGACCTTCGGTCGAACCACTGCATGATCGACCTTCGGTCGAACCACTGCACGATCGAGCGACGGTCGAACCACTGCACGATCGATCCAGCGACGGTCGAACCACTGCACGATTACGGGATACGTCTCGCCGGCGGCGAAACGACGCCGCAGAGATGGCCAGCATCGGCGCTCCGCCGCGACGCCAGCGGCTCGACCCCGGCATCCTGCGTCTGCCCGTCGAAAAAATGCGGGCGGGTTACTACTCCGACAGCTACTTCAATCGCGCCCGCGAGATCCTCGACCTCGACGACCATCACCCGCGCGTTCTCATGCAGGTCTTCAACAAGGAACCGGCGGTGCTTTGCGGCATCGACGAGGCCATCGCGATCCTCAAGCTGTGCAGCGGCCGCGAGCTGGCAGACGAAACCTGGCAAGATGGCTGGTCACAGCTCGACGTTCGCGCGCTGTACGACGGCGATCGGATCGAGCCGTGGGAAACCGTGCTCACGATCGAAGGCGATTACGCGCTCTTCGCCCATCTCGAAACGGATTATCTCGGGGTGTTGACGCGCCGCACGAAGGTCGCGACCAACACGCGCGCGGTCGTCGAAGCGGCAAACGGCAAGACCATGCTATTCTTCCCGGCTCGCTTCGATCACCATCTCGTGCAGACCGGCGACGGCTACGCGGCGTACGTCAGCGGCGCGTTCGGCGTGAGCACCGACGCGCAAGCCGAGTGGTGGGGCAGCAAAGGCGTCGGCACGGTGCCGCACGCGCTCATCGCGGCGTACGGCGGCGACACGGTTCTGGCGACTGAAAAGTTCGCGCAACACATGGATCCGTCGATCCAACTCATCGCGCTTGTCGATTTCGACAATGACTGCGTCGACACGTCGCTCGCCGTGGCGAGCGCGCTCAAGCAGCGGCTGTGGGGCGTGCGGCTCGATACGTCGGAAACGCTGGTGGACAAAAGCCTGTGGAACGATATGGGGACTTTCCCGCCCACGGGCGTCTGCCCTGAACTCGTGCTCAACGTCCGGCGCGCTCTGGACCGCGGAGGCTTTGGCTGGGTGAAGATCATCGTATCGGGCGGCTTCAATCCCGAGAAGATCCGGCGTTTCGAATTACGCGAAATTCCGGTCGACGCCTATGCGGTCGGCTCGGCGCTGTTCGAAGGCAAGTTCGATTTCACCGCGGACATCGCGCTTGTCGAACGCGACGGCAAGATGGTAGAATGCCACAAAGCCGGCCGCCCGTTGCGGCCCAATCCGCGGTTGGCAAAAGTCATGTAGCGGTGCCGGCGCACGCCGGTCCACCACAACTAAGGCAGCGCGGGGTTCTCGCCGGCATACAAGCCGGCGTCGTTCGCGCGCCACGCCCAGATGAGAACCGCTCGCACCGCGGGATGGATCATCGCGAAGACGAGCGTGCCGTCTTTGGGCACGTAGTTGCGGGCGAGCAGGTTGGCGAGCGTGGGCGGGTCGTTTGAATCCCACGGCGCCTGCCCGTAGTGCATGACGCCGCCGACGAGCACGTTGTAGTGGATGTGTCTGGGGATCGAATACCAGCCGGACGCGGGAATGCCGTCGAACGGCGCCGGGTAAGGCGCCGGGCGCGCGAACTGATAACCGCACGCGACCAACCGGCCGGCTTCGTCGTACACGAGCATCGTCGGTTGGCCCAAACTGCTCGGATCGAACCGATCGTGATTCGTGTACATCGTGCCGAAACCGTCAATGTAGCCCGTGGTCTGCACGTAGCCTTCGTGCACGGCCCACAGCGCCAAGCGATATGCTTCAGTCGCCGTCCGCACCGCGCTCGCGATCGGTGAATCGAATCCATCGTCGGCGAGCGCTTTCGATGAAGCCGCCCACAACACGACAAGCATCACAATCATCGCGCGCGCCGTTTTGGTCATCATCTTAGTCATCATCGGCAAACGCAGGTTTTAATCGAATCGCGCGCAAAACCCTCATCGATGCGGCTATTCATCGCCGGCGCCACAGCGTTCTCGATCGTCGGGCTAGCGGTCGCAAACGCATCGCTCGGCGCCGCGAACTGGCGCGCCGGTGACGCCTTAGTCTACGACGTAACGGTCGAGCTGCAGCAGCACCAAGTCCGACCGCACAGCGCCAAGACCGTTTCCAGAAGCGCACCTTCTCCCGAGACGACGACGGAGTCCGCCAGTTCCGGGTCGATGATCTTCGAAGTGCGTTCTGCGGACGGACGAGGCGGAGCGCGCGCCTCCGCCGATCTGGAATTCACCGGGCGCAGCGGCGGCCGGCTCGCGAGCATGGTGCGCACGGTGCCAGCCGCGATCGACGCAAGCGGCCGGATCTACCTCTCGGGACTGAACGACGCTGTGATCGGCAGAGCGCTTGACTTGGCCGACGCCGCGATCGCCGATGCGATAGCGCACGGCTCGATGCCCGGGCGCGCGTGGCGAACGACTGCCCATTTATCGGGAGCGCCAGGGACCATCACGTTCTCGCGACTGATCCAAACGGCGAAGCCGTATCAAGGCTATCCCACGATTCAAGTGCTCTCCAGCGGCTCGGTCGACTATCAAGGCGATCGACAGAACGGCAAGCTCAGCATCGCATCGACCGCGTATTACGATCCAAAAGATCGCCTGCTCATCGGCGCGGCCGTCCGCAGCTTCGAGCTTGTGCTGGATGGGAAAGGAGGGCACGTCGAATCGACGGTCACGCTGAATCTCGCGCTGCGCGAAGTCGACCGCTCGGGGGCAAGGGTCAAACGGTCGGCTGCGCCGATCGCCAGCGCGTCGCCCGCTGCGGTACCCGTGCCGACGCGACTACCCGCATCCGCCGTGACGCCGATACCCGGCGCCACCGGCGCGCCGACCTCGACTCCGATGAACCCGGTCGCACTGCCGTCGACGGGCCCGTAAAGCGCCGTTGAGCGGCTCGAAACGCCCGGCTCTCGTCGCCGCCCTCGGGCTCATCGTGGCAGCTGCGGCTGCGCTGGCCGCCGGACAGCCGCCGCCGGCGATGCAGGTTTTCGTTCCCGGCCGCAGCTTTGGACTGGGAGAACAGCAGGTCTACGCCGTCCAAGTGCGCGAGATGATCACGCTTCGCTTCCGCACCCCATTCGGAAACGTCATCACGCGAACGCTTCGCGCGACCGACAGACGGAGCGTCGCGCTTACCGTCGAGGGCTTCAGCGCGTCGGGAATGCCGGTGCTCGCTTCCGCGACGTCTCGCCCGGATCGAAGTAACGCGGCATCCGGCGCAGCGTCCATCGGTACGCCGCCGCCAAGCCCGACCGTGGGCGTGGATGGCACGGTCAGCGACGCGGGTCCATTCGCCGGCATCGCGCCGGCTGCGGCGATCATCGGCGGGCTGTCAGGCGCGCCGCAGCTCGGCGCCACGTGGCACGGTTCTGCCGACGTGCGATTGCCGCTCGCCCGCCTGTCACTGCGCCTGGCGAACACGTCGACATCTTCATCCGGCGATGATTCCGCAACGGCGATGAACGTCGCTTCCTCGGGCGATGCGTCGGTTTCTGGCGCCGTCCGCGCCCCGCAGTTCGGCAGCGTCGCGCTGCGCGGTGGCGGCGCGGCCACTGCGAAGTCGTTCCTCGATCCGAACCGCGGCGTGCTGCTGGGAATGGAGATCAGCGCGAAGAGCAAGGGAAACGCCGAAGGCAAACGCGGGCGCGGTTCGTACGCATTGAGCGCCGACATCTCGATCGAACTGGTGAAATTCGTGCCCGGCCGGATCCCCGCCTCGCCGCTGGCCGGATTCGCGCCGGCGTCCGGCTATCTCGGCGGTGCCGCGCCGACCGATACGTCGAACTTCGGTCCGGCGGCGCTGAACAACATCGGATTGCCGGCGCCGGCGAATAATATCGGTTCTCCGGCGCCAGTCGACACGGAATACGCACCCGCTTCGCAGCCCGTCGCCACCCCGACGCCGGAGCCGGGCATCAGCATGCTGCCGATCCCCGTGACCATGCCGTCGGATCAACAACTCGTTTCGCCGCCGCCCGGACCATCTCCGACGCCCACTCCGCGCCATGGCTGACGCATCCCGGTTGATCTTCGGACACGGATCGACGACGGGTATCGTCGCCATCGAGCCGGACCCGCGCGGCGGCACGGCGGCGCTCTATCGCCGCGTCGACGGGGCGACGGTCCGCGAAATCGTGCCGCTGCGTTCCTGGCTGCTCGCGCGCAAGGCCCTTGACAAGTGCATCGAGCTGGACGGCCGCCACCCATTGCGTTGGCTCGTCGAGGGCCCGGAGGGTTTCCGGATCGGCGAGATGGCTCGAACCCTCGCATCGGACCAGCGGCTCGCCTATCTCGATCCCGTCACCGCGCATCTCACGCTCAGCGGCGAAACGTTTTATCGCGGTTTGGAATTCGGCGACCTGCGCCGCCTGCAGTTCGATCTGGAGACGCTCGACATCTACCCGGAACGCGACGGCGCCGAAATCGTCTTGATCTCCGTGCGCGACTCGAGCGGTTTCGAGCGCGTGCTGGCGCTCGACGAGTTCGAGTCGGAAGGCGCGCTCATCGAAGCGTTCGCCCGGATCGTGCGAGAGCGGGATCCCGACGTGATCGAGGGCCACAACGTCTTCAACTTCGACCTTTGGTATCTCGTCGAGCGCGCCAAGCGCACCCGGGCGCAGTTGGCTCTCGGCCGCGACGGCCGCACGCCGATCGTCCTCGACGACTCCATCCGGCGCACGCTGCCCAACGGGCTCGTCGCGAAGTACTACCGCATCGACGGGCGCCAGATCGTCGATACGTTTTATTCGACGATGCGCTGGGACGTGGCACGACGGCTTCCCAACTACAAATTGAAACACATTGTGCTGCATCTGGGCATCGGCGACATCGACCGCGCCATCGTGAACGCCGCCAACATGCGCGCGCTGTGGGCTGATCCTTCCGAGCGCGCGCGTCTGAAAGCGTATTGCCTCGATGATGCGCGCGACGTCGATCGTTTGTCGCGGCTGGTCACGCCGAACGAATTCTACCAGGCGCAGATCGTTCCGGAGTCGCTGCAAGGGATCGCGTTCGTCGGCATCGGCAGCCGCATCGAACGGCTCATGGTCCGCGCCTACCTGCATGCGCGCTATTCCATTCCGCGGCCTCGTCCCACGTCGCCCATCGAAGGCGCTTACACCGCGGCCTTTGAGACCGGAGTTTTCCTCGACGTCGTGAAATGCGACGTCGAGAGCCTGTACCCGTCGTTGATGCTTTCGCAGTCCATCGCTCCGCAGGACGACGACCTCGGCGTCTATCTCCCGATGCTCGCGAGCCTGCGCGATATGCGCGTGCGAGCCAAACGCGACGCGCAAAGCGCGCGCGGCGAGGCGGATCCCAACCGCCATCTCTCCGCGGAAGGATTGCAAAACGCTTTCAAGATCCTCATCAATTCATTTTACGGTTTCCTGGGCACCGCTAACCTGCATTTCAACGATCCGACGGCTGCTGCGCGCGTCACCGAAGCGGGCCGCGCGGTCATGGAGCGCATCGTGGCCGAGCTGCGAGCGCGCGGCTGCACGGTCATCGAGGCCGACACGGATGGCGCCTTTTTCGTGCCCCCGAGCGGCGCGGATCCAGAGCAGATGGTGGCTGCGGTCGGCCGGCAGCTCGACGGAGCCCTCAAGTTGGTGTGCGAGGATCGGTATGCAGCGATGCTGTCATTGAAGGCGAAGAACTACGCGTTGAAGCGACCAAACGGCGACCTCATCATGCGCGGCTCCGCGCTGCGCTCGGGCCGCGACGAGCCCTTCGGCCGCGCTCTCGTGCACGACATCGCCGGGGCGCTCATCGAACGTCGCGTCGGCGACATCGAGGGAGTCGTTCGCGCGGCCGTCGAGCGCGTCCGGGCCGGCAAAATATCGGTGGAAGAGTTTTCGCGTCGCGAAACGGTGACGGCCAAGACGTTCAGCGCGGCCGCAAACCGGCGCCTGGCGCAGGCGCTGAACGAAAGGGGCGTCGCCATCGGCGACAAAGTCCGTGTCTATCAGCGCTCGAACGGTGAGCTCGCGCTTTCGGAGGACTACGCGAATGACGAAGATCGCGATTACCTCACCAGGCGCATCGCCGATTTCGTGGCGCGATTCGGCGATCTTGCTCCGCCGGCGGCGCGCATGGCGGCGGGCCGGTCGCCGGATCAATTGTCGCTGCTGTAGCGTGCGAGCGGCTCGGTTCGGCCCTTGCCGGGGTTCGACCGAAAGGTCGATGATAAGGCGAGCGCAGCTCGCCGTTGAAGACGGAGGATAGGCCTTGGCCCTCAAGCCCCTCGGCATCGCGGTGGTCGGCATGGGCTTCGGCGGCCGCGTGCAGCTGCCGGTTTTCCACGCGCACCCCGGAACGACGGTCCGTTCCATCTGTTCCGGCACGCGCCAGCGAGCGGAACGAGCCGCGACGGAATTCGGCATCGAGCATTTCACCGACAATTTCCACGAGGCGATCGACCGTCCGGACATCGACGTGGTCAGCGTCGCCACCCCGCCTCACCTCCACTTGCCCGTCGCCCTCGCGGCGCTGGAGATCGGCAAGCACGTGCTTTGCGAAAAGCCGTTCGCGCTCAATGTCCGCGACGCGCGGCGCATGGTCGCGGCGGCAAAACGCGTCAAGCGGGCCGGCATGTTGGATCACGAGTTTCGCTGGATTCCGGCACGCTACAGGCTGAAGGAGCTCGTCGACAAGGGTTGGGCCGGCGACGTCCAACGCATCCTGATCGCAGAGACTTCCACCTGGATGGCCAAAGGCAGCACGCTCCGCTACGCTTGGCAATCGCAGAAAAAACTCGGCGGCGGGCTGCTCGGAGCGATCGGATCGCACTTCATCGATTTTTGCCGTTGGGTCGGCGGAGGAGACGTCAGGTCTGCGGGCGCCGAACTCGAAACCGTGGTGAAGAAGCGCCAGCGAGACGACGGATCCTTCGGGGACGTCGATGCCGATGACAACGTAAGCCTGCGCATGCGCATCGGGAAAGGCGTTTCGGCCTGCGTTAATCTCTGCGCGACGACCAATGCGCAGCTCTCGAGCATCTACGTCCTCGGCTCCAATGGCGTGTTGCACATCCGCGGCGGCGAACTCTACGGCGTCCGCGCGGGCCGCGACCCCGTGCCGGTGACCGCGCCCGCGAAGTATCCGGCCAAACAGTTCGAAGGCGGCCATTACCTGATGGGACCGTTCTACGCGCTCGTCACCGAGATGATCAAGCGGGTCCGCGGCGAGCCGTCGGAGGTGCCGACCTTTGAAGACGGACTGCGGGTTCAGGAAGTGATCGACGCAGCGCGACAATCGTCGCGCTCCGGACGGACGATCGCGCTGCCGCGGACGCGAGCAAAAGCATGACGCGCGATCCGGACCGCGAAGCGGATCTGCAAGATCGCCGGTACATACGCGGGGCGCTCGGCGAGCCCGATGCGCTCATGGCAGAACTCGAGGCGCTCGGCGAACGCGACGGCATCCCGATCGTCGAACGGGAAGTCGGGCGCTTCTTGTCCGTCATGACGAGCTGCATGTTGGCCGCGAGCATCCTCGAGCTCGGCACCGCGTATGGCTGTTCGACGCTGTGGATGGCGCGCGCGCAGCCCGAGACAGGCCGCATTTGGACGATCGATCCGGATCTGTCTCGCGCCGAGATCGCGCGCAGCTTCTTCGAACGCGCCGGCGTCGCCGACCGAATCGAGATGATCCATCAACCGGCACTGGAAGTTCTGCCGAAGATGCAGACGCGGCTCTTCGACATCATCTTCATCGACGCGTTGAAGGAAGAATACCCACAGTACTTCGAGCTCAGCATACCGCTGCTCAAGCGCTCGGGGCTGGTGATCCTCGACAACCTGCTCTGGCATCATCAAGCCGCCGCTCCTGCGGCAGCCGACGAGCCTGAGACGACCAAGGGGATCCGCCGAGTCACGCGGATGCTGTTCGACCATCCCGAGCTGAACGCCACGCTGCTTCCGCTCGGTGACGGCGTCGGCGTGGGCGCCAAACTGCGGTGATGACGCGGTCGTGCCGAGGCGGCCGGAGGAGAGAAGAACGATGAAACTATCGATTGTTCTGGCGTCGCTGCTCGCGCTGGTCGTGGCCGCAGCTGCGCGAGCCGATGCGCCGCTGCTCGTCGCGCAGCCTGCCGCTCCGATGGAACGGACGAATGGCTGGTTCGACTACCTCGTCGTCGATCAACAATTGAATCGGCTGCTGCTCGCGCATGCGGGCAACGACGAACTGGCGATCGTTGATCTGAACTCCGGCGACGTGATCAAGCGCATCGATACCGGTTCATCGCGCGGCGTGGCGGTGGATTCCGAGGACGGCAAATACTTCGTCGGCACTGTCGATAACACGGTCGTCGTCGTCGATTCGCGCAGCATGCTCCTGAAGGACAAGATCGCGCTGCCGGGGCCAGTCGATGCGATCGCATTCGATCCGAAAAACCACACCTTGTTCGCGGACGAAGACGGCGGCAACGTCGTTTGGGCGATCGACGGCCGGACGGAAAAGGTGAAGGCGGCCATCTCGATACCCGCCGATCCCGAGTACGTCGTCTACGACCCGGTCACCGACCGAGTGTACCAAAACATCGTGAGCACGTCGAGCGTCGTGGTCATCAACCCGGAGACAAACGCGATCGTCGCGACGTGGCCGCTCGCGCCCGCGGCGAGGCCGCACGGGTTGGCCGTCGACTCAACCCGCCATCGGCTGTATTCCGCCGGCGCAAACGGCAAGCTGGCCGTCCTCGACACGCGATCCGGCGCGCTGGTCGCATCCGTCGACATCGCGCCGCGCGTCGATCAGATTGATCTCGATCCCGGCACGGCGCGCGTGTACTGCGCCAGCGGCACGGGATTGCTTTCAGTGGCGCAAGGCACGGACGCCGGCGCGACCGCTCTCGGCAACGTCGTCGTGCCGCGGGGCACGCACACCCTCGCCGTCGACCCGAAAACGCACGCGGTATGGATCGCCTACGGCGGCCAGCAAACCGATTTCCTGATGAAGCTGACGCCGCCGTAGCGGACGATCCGTCCGGCCGCATGTCATATGGCTTGACGGGGCTTACAGCGCGGACGAAGGGCCAAAAGTTCCCTAGCGACCTCCGATGCATCATTGCTAACCTCGTTGCATGATCGTTCTCCGCTGGGCTGCGATCGTCGGCATCGCAGCGCTTTTGTCCGCCTGTGCGTCGCGGTCCGCCGGCGCTCTTCCAGGCGGCCGGCCTCATGCGACCTGCTCGAGGATCATCGACGATGCGCGGATCGGTTCGAAGCCGGATGAGTTCTCATATCGCGGCGCTTGGCGACACATCCGGGCACAACGAACCGGTCCATATCGAGGCACCAGCAGCAGGAGTTCTTCGGTCGGCGATCTGGTCGCGCTCTCATTCGAAGGATCGTGTGTCATGATCCACGGCATCGTCGGACCGCACGGCGGCCCTGCGACGCTGGCCATCGACGGCGAACTGAAACGGTTGAACTTTCGCGCCGCTCGAGGACATCGCGCGCTCGTCTATTCGAACCTCGCATTGAGCGACGGGCTGCACAACATCGTCATCGTCGTGGGCGACGGATCGCGCGCCGCGTCGAGCCGCGGCTACGTGAACATCGATGACGCCGTGGTAAGTCGGTGACCGCGAGCCTGGTGAAACGGCTCGCGCGCTGACCGACGATCGCCCGTTCTAATCCTCGCCCAGATAGGCTTTGCGAACGCGGTCGTCCGCCAACAAGTCCCGCGCGGCGCCTTCTCTGACGATCGAGCCGGTCTCGAGCACGTAGCCGCGTGACGCGATTTGCAGCGCCTTGCGCGCGTTTTGCTCGATCAACAAGATCGGCACGCCGCGCTTGTTGATGTCGCCGATCACCGAAAAAATCGTATCGACAAAGATCGGCGACAGGCCCATGGACGGTTCGTCCAGCAAGAGCACTTTTGGCTTTGCCATCATCGCGCGGCCCATCGCCAGCATCTGCTGCTCGCCGCCCGACAGGGTGCCGCCTTTTTGCGCCAATCGTTCCCGAAGCCGCGGAAAGAGTTCGAGCACGCCGGCGAGGTCCTCGCGAATGCCGCTCGCGTCGGAGCGGCCGTACGCGCCGAGCTGCAGGTTCTCCAGCACCGACATGCGCGGAAATATCCGCCGGCCCTCCGGCGAGTGAACGAGCCCGAGGCGCACGATCGAATCCGGCGCCATGCCCTGGATCTCGCGACCCAGAAACGAGATCGAGCCACGTGCGGGCTTCAGCAAACCTGAGATGGTGCGAAGCGTCGTCGTCTTGCCCGCGCCGTTCGCGCCGATCAAAGCGACGATCTCTCGCTCGCCGACGTCCAGATCGACGCCGCGCAGCGCTTGGCTGCGGCCGTAAAACGTCTGCACGCCGCGCAGCCGCAGCACCGCGGCGCTCACGCGCCCTTCCCCAAGTATGCTTCGATCACGCGCGGATCGTGGCGCACGCTCTCGGGCAGGCCCTCGGCGATCTTCTCGCCGTAGTCGAGCACGTGAACGCGGTCGGAGATGCCCATCACGAGCTTCATGTCATGCTCGATGAGGAATATGGTCACGCCACGATCGCGGATCGCGCGCACCAGGCCCATCAGCTGCTGCTTCTCTGTCGGATTCGTGCCTGCCGCGGGCTCATCCAGCAGCAGCAGCTTCGGCTCGGCCGCCAGCGCCCGCGCGATCTCCAGCTTGCGCTGCATGCCGTACGGCAGATTCCGGGCCCACTCGTTTTCGTATGCGCCGAGCCCCACGTAGTCCAGCAATTCGCGCGCCGTGTCGGCGGCCGCGGCCTCTTCGCGCTTTCCGAATGGCGTGTGCAGTCCGCCGTCCCAGAGCTTCGCCCGCATGCGCACGTGCCTGCCGACCATCACGTTTTCCAGCACGGTCATGAACGCAAACAGGCGGACGTTCTGAAACGTGCGCATGATGCCGGCGGCGGCGACGGCGTTCGGTTTCAAGCCGTTGAGGCGCCGCCCGCCGAAAAGCATCCGTCCCGAAGTCGGCCGATAGATCCCGGTGATGAGGTTGAAGACCGTCGACTTACCAGCGCCGTTCGGGCCGATGAGACTGACGATCGCGCCGGCTTCGACGTCGATCGAAAGATCGCGCACCGCGCGCAATCCGCCGAACGATTTTGAGATATGTTCGAGCGACAAAAGCGCCGTCATGGCACGCCCGGCTCGCCGTATTCGGCTTGTTCCGCCTGTGCCGCTTTGGGCCCGGCGAGTTCTTCTGCGTGCAGCTCCGCCCGCCGAGAAGCGCTCGGGATCAATCCTTCAGGCCGGAACAGCATGACCAGCACAAGGATCAAGCCGTAGATCATGAATCGGTAATTCGTGAAATCCAGACCGAGCAGCAGATTCGAATGGATCGCGGTTCCGAACTCGTGCACCCAGTTGGTGGCCTGCGGCAGGATGAGGAAGTTCAGCAGCGACAGGAGCACGCCGCCCAGCAGAGCGCCGAGCAGGCTGCCCATGCCGCCGAGCACGATGGCCGCCAGCACGGTCACCGACACGGAGAAATTGAATTCGTCGGGACTGATGAGCGTCAGCTTCGCCGCGTAGATGACTCCCGCTAAGCCCGCGAACGACGCCCCCATCGCGAACGCCATCAGCTTCGTGGTGGTCGCGTTGATGCCCATGTGCTGCGCGGCCAGCTCGTCTTCGCGGATCGCCATCCAGGCGCGGCCGATGCGCGAGTGCCGCAGATTGTTGAGCAAGACGACGCATAAGCCGACTGCGAGCACGTAGAGATAGTAATAGGGGATCGGATTGAACCCGAACGCGTGGCCGAAGAACACCGGCTGATCCACCGCGGAGATGCCGTTCGGGCCGCCGCTGTACTTGTCGAGATTCAAGAAAACCTGCGGCACGATCTCACCGAAGCCGAGCGTGACGATGGCGAGGTAGTCGCCGCGCAGGCGCAGCGTCGGCGCGCCGAGGATCAAACCGAACAGCGCCGCGACGCAGGCGCTCACCACGAGCATTGGCCAAAAATTGAAGTGCAGATTGAACTGCGCCGAAGCGACCATCGCGTACGTGTAGGCGCCGATGGCGAAGAACGCGGCATAGCCGAGGTCGAGCAGGCCGGCGAATCCGACCACGATGTTCAGACCGAAGACGAGCAGCACGAAATAACCCGCGTCGGCTACGGCGGACACATGCGATGCGTTCCGGTCGATCAGCGGGAACAAGAGCAGCGCTACGATGAGCGCGACGAGCAGCGCCCACTGCTTGCCGGTGAGCCGGCCGCCGAGCGAAGCGCTGTGCGGCATCACGCGCGCCATGCTAGCCTTTCTCCGGCAGCTGCTCGCCGAGCAGACCGCTGGGCCGGAACACGAGCACCAGCACGAGGATCGAGAAGACGGCCACCACCGACCACTGATCGGAGATGCACGCCGAGGTCATCGTCTCGACCATGCCGATGACGAAGCCGCCCAGGACCGCACCGCCGATGTTGCCGATGCCGCCCAGCACCGCCGCCGTGAACGCCTTCAGTCCGGCTTGATAGCCGTTATAAAAAAAAGTCGACCCGTAGTAGATGCCCGACACGAACCCGGCGACGCCCGCCAAGGCCGAGCCGATGAAAAACGTCCACGCGATGGTCGCGTTGACGTTGATGCCCATGAGCTGCGCGGCGTCGCGGTCTTGCGCGGTGGCGCGCATGGCTTTCCCGAGCCGCGTCCGGTAGATGACGATCTGCAGCAAGATCATGAACCCGACGCTGACCGCGACGACGATGATCTCACGCGCGTCGAAGCTCACGCTGCCCGCGCTGAAGTGCGGGTCGGGCAGGAACTGCGGGAACGGCACCGGCGTCGGCCCCTTCCACAGCTGCATGATGTTCTCGAGGATGAAGGAGACGCCGATCGCGGTGATGAGCGGCGCGAGCCGCGGTGCGTTGCGCAGGCGGCGGTAGGCGAGCCGCTCGATGAGCACGCCGACGATGCCGCACAGCAGTGCGGCCAGCACGATGACCCCGATCGCGATGAGGATGCCGGCCGGACCGTGCACCACGCCGTCCACGCCGATCATGCCCAAGATCGCGAGCGAGAAGAACGAACCGAGCGTGTAGACGTCGCCGTGCGCGAAGTTGATCAACTCGATGATGCCGTACACCATCGTGTAGCCTAAGGCGATCAGCGCGTACATCGCGCCGAGCGCTATTCCATTGACAAATTGCTGGGGGAATTGTTGCGCGCACGCGGCGGCGCCGTTCGCGAACTCGTGCAACGGCTACTTCGTCGCGGCGTAGCTGCTCTGGGTCTTGAAGACCCACTGTCCGTTCATGGCTTCCCAGATCGAGATGATGCGATTCGTCGTGTCGCCGTTGGCGTCGAACGAAAACGTGCCGATGATGCTGGGCATATCCTTCGTGTCGCGCAGATACGAGATGACCTGATGGCGCGACGGCTGCTTCCCGCCGTTCGCCTTCACCGCCAGACCGATCGCATGGATGATCGTCATCGCGGCCACGTACGAGCTTGCCGAATAGGCGCCGATCGGCGTGTGGTATGTCGCCTGGTATTCTTTGAGGAACTCCTGCGCGGCGGGGATTTTCGTCGCGTCGGGCGCCGCGACGGTGGCATAAGAATCGTTCGCGGCGGAGCCGACGACGTCAATGAAGTCTTGATCTTTGATCCCGTCGCCGCCGGCGTACGGGATGTTGCCGATGCCCGCATCCGGCATCTGCTTGCGGACCAGGCCGCCGCCCGTCGAAAACGTGCCGCCGTAATAGACGATGTCCGGATGAGTGCTGGCCACCTTGGTCAGCAGTGCGTGAAAGTCTTGTTGCCCGGTCGTGATGTGGTCGTGACCGAGAATCGTCCCGCCGAGCTTTGCGAACTGGGCGGCCCATTGGTCCGCGATGCCTTTGCCATACGTCTCGTCATCGTCGATGACGTAGGCCCTGCGCGCCTTCAGCGTTTTGTAAGCGAAGACGGCGCCGGCCGGGCCCTGGATGTCGTCGGTCGTGCACACCCGGAAATACGTTATCGAATTCGGATGATCGCGGCGCAGCGCCAGCGCTGCCGGGCCCTTGGTAAGATCGGGATTCGTGTTCGCGGGGCTGACGAGCGCAAGTCCGTACGAGTTGGAGAGCGGGATCTCGGCGCGCGCGACGTTGCTGTTGAACGGTCCGACGACTCCGAGCACCGATGCGTCGCTCGCGAACGATTGAATGTTCTTGGCGCCTTGGTTCGGATCGTGAACGCCGTTCACGGCGTCATCGAGGACGTTGGCTTCAAGGGTGAAGCCGGGCACCGCGTTCGCCCTATTCGCATCCGCGACAGCCAAGCGCACGCCGTTCGCCGCCGGCTGGCCGTCCGTCGCGTCGGCGCCGGACAGCGGAAAATCGACGCCGATCTTGATGGTTGCTCCTCCGCTCGGCCCGCTGGAAGAGGTCGACGAGCTGCGCGAGCAGCCGGTGATCGCGATGGCGAACGCCGCGCCAAAAGCGACAGACGCAAGCATACGAATACTCATAAGCGCCGGGGCTTCGAGAGCGGTCCCGCGAACCCTACTTCGTATGTGCACCATCCTCGCCTGGCTGGGCGAACATCCGCGCTACCCGCTCATCATCGCCGCGAATCGCGATGAGTATGAAGACCGCGCTTCGAGCGGACCGCAGGTCCTGTCTGAGACGCCGCTGGTGGTTGGCGGCCGCGACGATCTCGCCGGCGGCACGTGGCTCGCGATTTCCGAGCGCGGATTCATCTGCGCGGTGGCGAACCGGAAGGGAGCGGGTGCGCACGATCCGTCAAAGCGATCGCGCGGAGCCCTCGTGTTCGAGCTGGCTCGAGCGCAAAACGTCGCCGGCGCGCGGCTGCTCATCGAGTCGCACGACGCACGATCGTACAACCCCTTTATCCTCGCCGCCGCCGACGCTCAAGGCGGTTTCGCCGCTCACGGCGGCGCACGCGGATTGGACGTCGCGCTGCTGAACGGCGGGGCGCACGCGATCACCAACTGGGATCTCGATTCGGACGTCGCGCCGAAGGCGGTCCGCGCGAAATCGATCGCGCGCTCCTTCGACCCGTCGCGCTCGGGCGATCCCGACGAACTCGCGCGGCGGCTCCACGAGATTTTGCGCGATCACGCAGCCGGGCCGGGAGGCCTTGGCGGCGGGCTGTGCGTCCACCGGCCGGAGTCACGGTACGGTACGCGTTCGGCTTGGATCGTGATGGTGTCGGCACGGCCCGATGAGAGCCGCGCCTACTACATCGAAGGCCATCCCTGCGACAGCGAGCTCAGCGACGTAACGCACCTCCTGCGCGGAACGATCGGCGGGGGCGTCAAACGATAAGGCATGCCCTCAGAGCTATCGCCCGACACGCTGATCCGCGAGGTCGTCGAACGATACCCCGGCGCCGAAAAAGTGTTCGGCGCGCACGGTCTGCCGTGCGCGGGTTGTCACGTCTCGACGCGAGAGTCGATCAGAGGCGGAGCGGGCGCGCACCGGCTCGATCTCGACGCGCTCATGGGCGATTTGCAAAAATTCATCGCCGGCGGAACGGTACCGCCGCAGCGAAAGCCGCCGGCGGGCGAAGCCCGAACGCCTCCCCCGGCAACTGCGCGCAAGCCGGGCATCGAGCACGTCGTCGCGATCATGTCCGGCAAGGGCGGAGTCGGCAAATCCGTCGTGACCGCGCTCTTGGCCGTCGCATTGCGGCGGCGCGGCTTGCGCGTCGGCATCCTGGACGCCGACATCACCGGTCCGAGTCAGGCGAAGATGTTCGGCATCACGGCGCGACCGCACGTCGACGCGGAGAAGAAACTGCACCCGCCTGCCTCGCGCACCGGCATTCCGATCATGTCGATGAATCTCGTGCTTGAGAACGAAACGCAAGCGGTGATTTGGCGCGGACCGATGATCTCGCAGGCGATCCGTCAGTTCTACACCGATTTCGAATGGGGAAAGCTCGATTATCTACTCGTCGATCTGCCGCCGGGAACGTCCGATGCGCCGCTGACCGTGCTCCAGGCGCTGCCGGTCGCCGGCGTCGTGCTGGTCAGCACGCCGCAAGGGCTGGCGACCATGATCGTGAGCAAGGCGGTCAAACTCGTGCAGCAGTTGCATGCGCCCGTCATCGGCCTCGTCGAAAATATGGCGTACTTCGTCGATCCTGCGACCGGCAATCGCTTCGAGTTGTTCGGCCCGAGCAAAGGCGTGCAGCTGGTGGTCGAGAGCGGCGCACCGCTTTTGGCGCAGTTGCCGATCGATCCGCCGCTGACGCAGCTGTGCGACGAGGGGCGAGTCGAAGACTACCAGTCGAGCGAGTACGACTGGCTGGTGGAGAATTTCTTGAAGGTGCTCCCGATGCCCGTCGTCGCCGCGTCGCATTGAAATAGGCGCTGAGCTTCCCTCATGCAGTCTCATGATGATCTTCATGGGAACCATTCGTAAGCGCGCGCGCCGGTTTCCCCGGCGGGGCTCGGCGCAAGCTGCGGCGCTGATCGCGACGGCACTGCTGTGCACCCCCGGTTGCTCGCACCGCGAACAAGTATCGCCGCAGCAGCGGATGGCGGTCGAATCAAAAGTGCTCGATCAGATCGCGCTGCCTGTGTATCCGGGGGCTACGGTCGACGGCTACGTGACGAGCGGACGGGGCGACAAGACGATTCGCGTGCTTTTCTTGCGCTCGCACGACGCCTTGTCGAAAGTCACGAATTTTTACAAGTTGCGCGTGCCGAAGGACAGCAAGAACAGCATCCTGGTCGATGGCGAGACCGGCACCGCGAACTTCACTTTTGAGATCGGTCGGTTAGAAAAGCAGATCACGCTGACGACGGGCAGCGGCGCGACGGAGATCGAGCTGTTGGCGATCTCTCCGAAAAAAATGTAGCGGCTTGAGAAGCCCGACGAGACGTTAGGAACAAAGAGTGGCGGGTGAAGCGACAGGGCGTAACGCCTCACCCACCCGATTCATCGTAGTGTCGGGGGCTGAAACATTTCTGAATGACTTGCTGAAAAAATGAAAAAGCGGCCGCCCCCGGGGCAGCCGCCAGGTTGCCGAAGTTCTGCTTACGGGCAGACGATCGTGATCACGGTCCTCATCGGAACCATGGCCAAGTATTTGTAGAAATCCCCGAAGTAGAATGCGCCGGTGATCACTCCGGTGCTGTAGGGCAAAGAGGACGAGGGGGCTGAGCCGGTCGCCGGCACGAGATTTCCCGTCGAGAACTGCGAGGCGGTGATGGCCGTACCTTGCGGGCTTGCGGCGGACGCGCCGTTCGCGTTGTCGAACGTCGGCGGCCAGTTCATCGGCGTCGAGGGATTGACCACGCCGAGCAGGCTCGCGGTGTGCGGCTGGCTGTCGAAATTAAAGAACTGCACGATCTTGTTGCAATGAAGTGTGATGATCTGCGACGGAGCGGGCGAGCTGGCGGGGCTGGCCGTCGGTATCGCGGGCAGCAACCCATAGCCATCGACTTGACCATAGGTCGGGTCGGTCGTCGGCACAGCATTTGAATACTCAAGGCTGATCGCATAATCAGGCGTCGGCGTCGGTGAGGGCGTCGGCGTCGGACTGCCCGCGGGCGTCGGCGAACCGGACGAACTCGGCATCGGGCTCGGCAGCGGACCGGACGCGGTGCTCTTGCAGCCCGCGGTTCCGATGACGGCGCCGGCGACGATGAAAGTAGCGGCCAAGGTGGCGACCCGGGCGAAAGGCGAGGCGATGAGCATGAACTCGTTGTCCTTTCCTAAGAACTCATAAAGCGGCGCGCATTTATGCGCGCGTATCCTATAGAGCGGCCGTCAGCGCGTTCGCGCGGGAGAGCATGGCGTCGAAAGTCATCTCGCCGTCGACCGCATCTCGAATGACGCCGTTCTTATCGATGAAGAAAGAGCTCGGCAAACCAGCCAAATGGAGGACCGTGCCGAGTCGCTGGTTCGCGTCGACCGCGACCGGGAACGTCACGCCGAACCGCCTCGCGTACGCCTTGGCGATCGAAGGGTCCTCCCCTTGATCGACCGCCACGACCGTCAGGCGATCGCGCTCCTCGCGCGAGAGCCGTTCGAGCGCCGGCATCTCGCGGCGGCACGGGCCGCACCACGTCGCCCACACATTCAGCAGCACCGGCTTGCCACGAAGGGAATGAAGATCGATCGTTCCGCCGCCTACGAGCGGCACGACGAAGCTCGGAGCGTTCATCCCGATGACGTCGGCAGGCCCCCTGTTTTGGGGCGCTCCGTTGGGATAGAGGGCGGCGACGAGGACAATAAGGCCGGCCACCACGAGGCCGCCGGCCAACCAACGAATCACCGGTTTATGTTATGTAACGAAAGCGCGAAATCCCGCCCGACCTTCGTTCGTAAGCGACAGAGTCGAGCGAGGTCGACCCCTACATCATTATTTTCGTGAGGCCGCCATCCACTAAAATCGTCTGGCCGGTGATGTAGCACGCGGGTTTGCCCGCGAGGAAGACGACGAGCGGCGCGAATTCGTCCGGCGAGCCGATCCTCCCGATCGGGATCTGCTTCGCAGCGCTCTGGATCGCGGTTTCGCTGCCGTACAGCTCTTCGATGCGACGCGTCCGGATGCGGCCCGGACAGACGTTGTTCACCGTGATGCCGTCGGCCGCGATTTCTCGCGACAACGTCCGCGCGAGCCCGATGACCGCGAGCCGCAAGCTGTTGCTCAACAGCAGATCGTCGATCGGCTGCTTGACGCTCGACGAGGAGAGATTGACGATCCGGCCGCGCCCGCTCTTGCGCAGATGAGGCAGCGCCGCGCGGATCAATCGCACGACCGACATCAAAGTGAGCCGCGTCGCCTTTTCCCATGCGTCATCGCCGAGCTGCGCGAAATGACCCGGCGGCGGTCCGCCGGCGTTGGTGACCAGCACATCGAGCGCGCCGAACCGAGCGGCCGTCTTCTCCACGAGCGCTTCCGGCTCGCCGGGTTTTGAAAGATCGCACGCAAACCCGCAAACCTCAGCGCCGCTTGCGTGCGCGATGTCGCTCGCGGCCTGCTGTGCGGCGCTTTGCGAACGGCCGCTCACCGCGACCCGTGCGCCTTCGGAAGCGAGACCTTTCGCCACTGCATAACCTAATCCGCGGCTCGACGCCGCAACCAGTGCCGTGCAGCCGCGCAGTTGGAGGTCCATATGCGTGCGTTTCGCGCTTTAGTGCGCGCCGTACTCCAAGGCGGAACAGGCCCACCAAGTTGAGCGCGCGAAAACGTCCGTTCACGTGAACGCATCATCAGGCGCCGACCTCCGCGCGCTGCCATTTTCTTCGATCGACGACGTCGAACGGATGCTGCGCGAGCAGCGCTACTTAGCGGACCGCAGCCTAGCCGTAACGATCTTTCTCGCTGGATCCCTTCAAAAACCGCTCTTCTTGGAAGGCGAGGCCGGCGTCGGAAAAACCGAAGTCGCAAAAGTGCTCGCTCTCGGGCTGGCCCGGCCGCTCATCCGGTTGCAGTGCTACGAGGGGCTCGACGTCAACAACGCGATCTACGAGTGGAATTACGCCAAGCAGATCCTGCACATCAGGCTCGCTGAGACCGCTAAAGACGAAGCGGCGCGCGCGGCCACCGAACGCGAGATCTTCAGCGCGGACTTCCTCATCAAACGGCCGCTGCTGCAAGCGCTCGAGGACCATCACGGCCTGCCGCCGGTCCTGCTCATCGATGAGATCGATCGCGCGGACGAAGAATTCGAAGCGTTCTTGCTCGAAGTGCTGTCGGATTTCCAAGTCACCGTGCCGGAGATCGGAACATTTCGCGCCGCGCATCCGCCGATCGTCGTCGTCACGAGCAATCGGACCCGCGAAGTCCACGACGCGCTGAAGCGGCGCTGCCTGTATCAATGGATCGACTATCCGACCGTCGATCGCGAAGCCGCGATCGTCCGGTCCAAGGTTCCCGGCATCGACCAGCGGTTGGCGCTCGAGGCCAGCGCGCTCGTCGCAAATCTGCGCGCCGACTCCTTCTACAAGCATCCCGGCATCGCAGAGACCATCGACTGGGCGAGTGCGCTCGTAGCGTTGGGGCGCAGCGCGCTCGACGAGCACGTGGTCGCGGAGACAATCGGCTGTCTCTTGAAATACCAAGAAGACGTGAAGAAGGCGCGCGACGGCGGGCTCGGCACGCGCATCGAACACGCGCGCAGGGTGGCGATCGGCGCGTGAACCCGTCGTTCGAACGGTTGGGCCGCAACGCCGTGGTGTTCGGTCGCGTGCTGCGCTCCATCGGTCTGGCCGCACCGCCGGATCGCGTCATCCTGCTGGCGAGAGCGCTCGAGACGGTCGGGCTGCGCTCTCGTGATGACGTGAAAGCCGCGGCGCGCAGCATCTTCGTCCGCAACTTCGAGCAGGCGCACACCTTCGATGTCGCATTCGACGCTTTCTGGCGAGCGCGTGAGCTTCCGCCAAACGATTCGCCGGACAGCAGCGACGACGAGCCGGAGCATGAAGAGCCCGGCGAACGCGTCGCGCTGGACGACAGCGCTCGTCTGAAGACGGCCGATCCCGCAACGATCGTTCGAGCCGACCCGTCCGCAGCTTCCTCGGACGCGATGGACGGGCAGCGCAGCATCCTCGCGGGCGGCGACCGCACGGAGACATACAGCTTCGCCGAAGGTTTGTACCAAAAAGATTTCACGCAGCTGACTTCCGCCGAGGTGTCGCTCGCGCGCCGGCTCACGCAGCGCAAAGCGTGGGACCTCGGGCGCCGGATGTCGCGGCGATCGCGGCCGGGCCGCGGCGGCGATCGCTTTGACGCGCGCCGGACGTTGCGCTCCAGCCTTCGACGCGGCGGCGAAGTTTTGACGCTAGCGACGCGCAAGCGCAAACCGACGCAGCGCGATCTCGTGCTGCTCTGCGACGTCTCCGGTTCGATGGACCGCTATTCCAGGCTGCTGCTGCAGTTCGTGCACACCGTTCGCCACGCGACGGGACGGGTGGAAGCGTTCGTGTTCGGGACTCGGCTGACGCGCATCACGCGCGAGATCCGGCATCGCGACGTCGCCGAGGCGATCGATGAGATCTCGCGGACGGTGGTCGACTGGGCGGGCGGCACGCGGATCGGCGAGTGTCTGCGCACCTTCAATCATGTATGGGCGAGGCGCGTGCTGAGCCGCGGCGCTATCGTGCTCATCGTGAGCGATGGCTGGGACCGCGGCGACGTCGTCTTGCTGTCGCGCGAGATGCGGCGCCTGCAGCGCAGCGCCTATCGCCTTATCTGGCTCAACCCGCTGCTGGGTTCCGCGAATTTCCGTCCGCAGACGGTCGGCATGCAGGCGGCGTTGCCGTTCATCGACGATTTCTTGCCCGCGCACAATCTTCGCAGCCTGGTGCAGCTTGCCGCGCTGCTGCAAACGGTCGAGCACCACCGGCCCGCACGCGCCCAAGGCCGCGAGCTCTCAGCTGCCGGAGGCGAACAAACGTGAGTGAAATCGACGAAACGCTCGAGCGCTGGCTTGACGCCGGGCAGCATGCGGCGGTCGCGACCGTGATCAACGTCGACGGTTCGGCGCCGCGAGGCGCAGGCGCGAGGATGTTGATCGCCGAGAGCGGGGAGATCGCCGGCTCCGTGAGCGGCGGCTGCGTCGAAGGCGCGGTGATCGAAGAGGCGCAGCGCGTTCTGACGACTGGAAATCCCGTCATCGCACGCTACGGCATCAACCGGAACATGATGTGGGACGTGGGGCTATCGTGCGGCGGCGCGATCGACGTGTTCATAGAAGTAGCCGAGCCCGCCAAAAGCACGGATAACGGCGTGCCGCTGCACGACGTGCTCGCGAACGACGCGCACGCGAGATGCACGGTGGTGCGCGGCGCGGACTTCATCGGTGCGAAGCTGCTGGTAGGGAGCGACGGCAAGGCGAGCGGCAGCACCGGCGACGCCGGGCTGGATCGCGAGATCGGTGCCGCCGCTCGAATGGAGATCGGGCGCGGTCAGCCGCGCACCGTCACCATCGGCGCTTACGACGTCTTCATGGATGTCCGCATCCCGGAACCGCGTCTGATCGTCGTGGGCGCCGTTCACGCCGCCGTCAGTCTTTGCGAGATGGCCTCGAAGGCAGGTTTTGCCGTGATCGTCGTCGACCCGCGACCGCAGCTCAACGCCAAGCAGCGTTTCCCGGCCGCTCGGAGGCTCGTCGTCGCATGGCCCGACGAGGCGCTGCCCGATCTCAAACTCGATGAGAACACGTACGTCGCCGTGCTCACACACGACGAGAAATTCGACGATCCGACGATCGCGCACGCGCTCCGCACGCGCGCGAAATACATCGGAGCGATCGGCAGCAAGAAGACGCAGGCGCTGCGTCGCGAGCGTCTGCTCGCCGACGGATATCGAGAAGACGACGTCGATCGTCTGCATGCGCCGATCGGGCTCGACATCGGCGCGGAATCTCCCGAAGAGATCGCCGTCGCGATTCTGGCGGAGTTGATCGCGACGAAGTACGGACATCGCGGCGCGTCGCTTCGCGATCGTGAAGCGTCTCGCATCCATGCCGAAATCGGAAAAGGGAATCCGTCGCGCGGTGCGCAATACTGACTCCAAGCTCATTCGGAGCGAGTCACCCCATACTCCGCAGGATGGAGGTGAGTCTCAATGGCAAAGAAGAAAGCGGCGAAAAAAGGCAAGAAGAAAGCCGCTAAGAAGAAAAAGAAACGGTAGATCCTTAGCGATACCGTGAAGAGAGCGAAGCAGCGCTTCGCTCTCTTCTTATGCGCGTTCCGGCATCAGCATGACGTCGTGACCTCGGTGATCGTCGAAGAACTGCAGCCCCTCCGACATCCACAGATCGACGCCGGACGACGAATGCTCTGCGACTTCGCGCACCACGTGTTCCCGGTCGCGCAGCCATTTCACGTGGGTCGGGCCCTGCGCCAGCCAGATCACTTCGCCGCAGTCCCGGCAGACGTAGCCGTAGCGCACGGGCCCTAGGTGCCGTGTGACGCCGCTTCGGGGGCCGCGATGCCGGCCGGCACGCTCGGCTCAGCCGCCACGCTCGGCTCAGCCGCCGGCACGCTCGGCTCAGCCGCCGGCACGCTCGGCTCAGCCGCCGGCACGCTCGTCGGGTTCAGGCGGATGATGAGCAGCGCCAAGTCGTCGGCTATTCTGCCGCCTGAGTATTTTTTCAGTCGCGCGACGATTTCGTCGGCCATGGCTTGCGGCGACCCGTCGATCTCGGCGATCCAGCGCATCGCCCGCTCGTCCTCGAGCATCATCCCCGAACTATCGCGAGCCTCGGTGAGACCGTCGGTCGCGAGCACGAGCGTGTCTTTGGGCGCGATCGACAGCGACGCCGACGAAAAGGTGGCGTCCTCTTGGACGCCGATCAGCGGCCCGGTCACCGGAAGCTGCTCGACGTCACCGTTGCGGCGAAGATACGTCGGCCCGTGGCCGGCGTTGGCATAGCGCAGCGTCTGAGATTCGTGATCGATGATGCCGAAGAACAAGCTCACGAACGACGACTGATCCTGCGCGTCGGCCATGAACGTCCGGTTGAATTTCCGCAGCACGCTGCCGGGATCGCCGTCTTCCTGCGCAAGGGTGCGGATCGAATATTTGACCAGCGCCGTCTCGACCGCGGCGTGCAGGCCTTTGCCGCTGATGTCCGCGACGAGCACCATCGTGCGGTCGTCTTCGGTCCGGCGCATGTCGAAGAGGTCGCCGCCCAGCGCCGCCTCGCGCGTCGCCGAGAGGTACGCGGTGCCGACTTGCATCTGGGGCCGTGTCTGCCAGCCCGACAGAAACACTTGCTGCAGCGTGTCGGCGATCGCGCGCTCCCGCTCGAGCGCCGCCAGCGCGCGCGATCGTATGTAGTCCGCCACGATCGCTGCGCAGCCGAAGACGAAGATGAGCAAGGCCGTGAAAATCGCCGCGCGCCTGAGCAGTTCTTGCGCCTGAACCATGGCAGCATCCGCCTGCGATTTCAGCACGCCGTGGAGCTGCGCCAAGTCGCCTTGGATCCGGTCGACCAGGGACTTGCCGAGCGCCAGCCGCTGGGTGGCTGCGACGCCGGTCGGCGCCGCGGCCAGCGGTCGGGCGACGTCGTTTTCCCATGTGCTATGCGAATCGTACACGTCGGAGACGAGCGGCATCGCGTCAGTGATGCCGCGCTCCTGCACAAAATCTTGCAGCTGCTTCAGCGTCGGGCTGAAAAGCGGACGCGCCGACAGATATGGCTGGAGAAACGCCCGGCGGCCCGACGTCATAAAAGCGCGCAAGCCGGTCTCTGCATCGAGCTGGTAGCTCAGCAGTGAGGTCACGAGCTCGTTGGCTTGTTCGAAAGCGCGGTGGCGAGCGAACGCGTTCCTCACCTGGAAATACGTCACGCTCGAACCGACGATGGATATCAGCAACGCGATAGCCAGCACGACGCCGGCTGTTAACGTGCCGGCGCCGCGCCTCCGAAAGCCCGACGCGGCTGGTATCGGTGCCGGCCGTCGCGCCGAATGACGCACGCGCTGTTCGCCTTTCCTCGATGAGCCGCCCGCGTTAGTTGGTGGCGGCCGCTCCTTTAAAAGCCTCAGCGAGAACCGTGCGGAGTTCGCCGTTCTCGAGCATCGGGCCCAAAATATCCGTATCTCCGTAGAATTTGCCGCCGATGAATACTTTCGGCAGCGTCGGCCAGTTCGTCATCGCGGAGAGCGCTTGGCGTTTTTCCGTATCGGCGAGCACGTCGATCACCTCGAACGGAAAACCGAGTTGGTTGAAAAAATCGATCGTTTCGAGCGTGAAGCCGCAGCGCGGCGCGCTCTTCGTGCCCTTGCCGTAGATCAGGATCCGATGCGCTTTGATCTCTTCTCCGATCGCATCTTTGAGGTCAGTCGCCACGATGGATACCCTCTCCTAAGCCGGAATTTCGGTCTTCAATTCGACCGCGTGAAGCCTGCCGTCGCGCAGCGCGTCGTCGAGCGCCGAGTACACGAGGCGATGCCGGTCCAACAGCGATTTACCGGCAAAATCCTTGGAAACGACTTTCAGGTTGTAATGGTCGAGGGTGCCGGTTCGGTCGCGGGCTTCGACTCGCGCATCGGGCAGCGCGCGGCGGATGAGTCCTGCGATGTCGTCCGGCGTGATCATGCCGGATTTCCCTTCCATCCTAACATCCTGCCGGTTTCCACATTCTGCGAACTTTGTCCCGCATGGGATCGTTCCGAGCGACGCCGGCACTTGGAATTGTGCCAGCCAAACCGATAATGTATTAAGGAAGCATGGATTACAGCGACATTTACGCGGTGGTCGACAAGCTCAAGGACGTCGTCCATCACCACCTGCTGTTTGCGCTCGGTCTCATGGTGCTCGGCGGCATTTTGAGCGCTATTTCTCCGTCGAGCGTCCCGCGCATGGTCGCGATCGTCAACTACGCGGGTCGCGAAGCCAAGAGCACGTGGCATGCGGTTGGACTCGCGTTCGCTTTCGCGGTAGGCATCTGCGCGGTGTACACGCTCGTCGGCGCGGTCGCCGGCTCGTTCGGATTCTTGCTGCGCCTGACGGGATTTCTCTACTATTTCACCGCCGCGTTATGTCTGCTCATGGGTCTGTCGATGATCCGTTTGTTCGAGATCCGCTGGGAGATGCCGGCGCTTCAGGTGGTCGCTCGCGGCACGCTCGGGGCCGCTCTGTTGGGCATCGGTTTTGCGTTCCTCATCGCGCCCGACGCGATGCCGTTCATGATCGCGGCGCTCACCGTCACCACGTTTCAGGGCGAGATCGGCCTCGGCGCACTGCTTATGTTTTTCTTCGGCGTCGGACATGCCGTGCCCGTGCTGTTCGCGGGCGCGCTCGCGCCATGGTACACGAACAACCCCGGCGTCAAACGCTGGCATCTCGCCGCCGAGATGACGGCCGGGTACATCCTCGTGTTCCTCGCCATCTTCTTCGCGGTGATCGCATGACGGCGGAGGCGCCGAAGACCGACTCGCGCCCGTACATCATCCGGATGTACGATCGGTGGATCATCCTCGCGATCGTGCTCGTACTCGCTTGGTTTGCGCGACCCGCATTCGCGTTCACGCTGTACTACCGGGGCGTGAGCTTCGAGCGCATGTTGGTGATGGTGACGGCCGAGCACTATTACAAAAAGTCGATCTACGTCTACGATAAGATCCCGGAGGGCTGGCAGGGTCTCGGCGAATTGTATTATATGGCCGCACCGGGGAATCGCAGCGTCTATGAGAGAACGCGCGACACGTTCGAGCGCGGCCTCGCGCTCAATCCGGGCAGTTTCTGGCTCGCCTTCGACCTCGGCCGGACGTATTTCCTCGGCAAAGATTTTCCGCGCGCAGTCGGGGCATTCGATCGGGCCGTCCGGTTGAACCCGACAAACCGGGCAGCGCTCGACTACGCGGCATGGTCGGCGTTTCGCGAGGGGAATCGGCAACTGGCGCTGCAATACTGGCGCCGACTGCTGTCGATCTATCCCGCGGACCCGATCCGCGGCGTCGTGCAGCGCTACTATGGCGGTTGACGCGCACTGCCGCGTCATCGAATCGCGCGAATCCGGCTATCCCGATCCTCTTATCGTGAGCCAAGGCTGCGAAGTTTCGGTCGGCGAGCGCGATGCGGCTTGGCCCGCGTTCCGATGGTGCGCAACAGCAGGCGGCAAACAAGGCTGGGTTCCGGAAGACTATCTCGAGCTGCGCGGCGCGAGCGGTGTTCTGCGCCGCGCGTATAGCGCGAACGAGCTGGCGGTCGCCGTCAACGACGAGCTGCAGATCCTCGATGAAGTCGGCGGCTGGTACTGGTGCGAAAATGCGTTCGGCGAGCGCGGTTGGGTCCCCGCGCTGAACGTCAGGCTCGTGCGGCGCTGAGCCGATCCGCTTCGGCGCGGCCGTCTCCGTCGCGTGCGTCCATCACATCTTTCACGACCTTGCCGCCTTTAATGACGAGCACGACGCGGCTCGGGTCGTCGAACAGCCGAGGATCGTCAAGGGGATCGCCGCGCACCGCGATGAGGTCGGCATACTTGCCCGTCTCGAGCGTGCCGAGCCGTTCTTCCTGATGCATGATGCGCGCGTTGTTGCGCGTCGCGCAGACGATCGCTTCCATCGGTCCGACGATCTTCGCCTTGAGCGCCAGCTCGAGCCCGCGGCGGTTCTGTTCCGGGCCGAGCAGATCTGAGCCGGAACCGATCAGCACGCCAGCCGCGCTCGCCATTTTGATGGACTCGGCCATGGCGCGCTCGCAGCCGGCGACGCGCGGCACGACGCTCTCGTGCAGACCCCATTTCTTGTATTCCGAAGCCATCAGGTGGCATACCGCAAGCGTGGGATCGATCGCGGCGCCCGCCTTAGCGATCGCGGTCGCGGTGGCTTCATCGAGAAACGTCGCGTGCTCGAAGCACGCGAGTCCCGCGGCGAGCCCATTGCGGATGGCGCGAACGTTGTGAGCGTGCCCCGCAACGTAAGTGTCGCGCGCCTCCGCCTCGATCACCGCAGCGCGTAATTCTTCCACGGTCAGCTGGGTGTCTTCGAGCCGGTCGGTGAGCGAAACCACGCCGCCGCTGATGAACGCCTTCAATTGCGTCGCACCGCGCCGGAAGTTCTTGCGCGCGGCGAAGCGTATTTCGTCGGGACTGTCGCAGACGGTCAGCATCTGCACCAGTCCCGGCAGCCGGCAAAAGACGTCGTGTTCCTCGAACGGTCCCGATTCGTGGCCGTGACCGCCGTGCTGCACGAGCGCCGGTCCGGACGGGAAGATGCGCGGTCCTTTGACGAGGCCCTTTTCGACCGTCTGCGCCACACCGCCGTCGATGCCGCACATGTCGCGCACGGTGGTGAAACCGGCGTCGATGCAGAGCTCGCAATTTCGGAAGATCTGCGCCGCGATCTCTGCGGGTGACACGAACCCGGTGCGGATGCCGGCGAGATCCGACGCGTCGACCGCCAGTCCGAGATGCGAGTGCGCGTCGATGAGCCCGGGAAGCAGCGTGAGACCCGAGCAATCGATGACGCGTGCAGCGCGTTTCGGCGCGCTGCGTTCTCCGATCGATGCGATTCGTTCGCCGTCGGTCGAAATGGCGGCCGGCCGCGGGTCCGCGCCGGTGCCGTCTATCAGTGTGGCGCCGTGAAGCACAAGCGACATCTCGCGCAGATTTTCGCCGCGCGGCTGCTCGGGCCCCTCATGCTGGCATCGTGCTCGACTCCCCAAGCGATGGCTCGTCCTCATTTTCAGATCCAGCGCCGAACCCGGGCGGCGTACGCCGCATACTCGTCACCGAACGCCCGCGCCAGATAGCGCTCTTCGCGTTCGATCACCGCCCGCCGGATCACGACGAGGACCACCAAGAGCAGCACGACCGACCATAGCGAGTTCGCAAGCGCCGCACCGCCCAGATACGCGACCGCCAAACCAGCGTACATCGGATTGCGCGTGAGCGCGAACGGACCGCTCGTCACGAGCTTGGTCGTCGGCGACCTCGGATTGACCGGCGTGCGGGCGCGCACGAACGTGACGACCGCCGAAAGCGAGAAAGCAAGTCCCGCGACCACGAGCGCAGTGCCCACGAGCCAACGCGCCGGCGCCGGCAGCAGCGGGCCTGGAGAAAAATGGCTGAGCGTGATCCCCAGCGCCAAGCCCAAAATGTAGGCGAGCGGCGGTGGGAATCGGACTCCGCTGGAGGCAGGTCGGCTCATGAGGTGGCGCGCCTACTTCTTACGGCGCGACTGATGCTCCCTTGAAATGACGGCGCGGCGAGGACGGCGAACGAATCGCATCGATGGGTCAAGCGAGCCTTGTACGAGCATCGAGATTTCGACGCATCCTCGTTGCGGCGACGCTGATCCCGCTGGCTTTCGCCGCGATGCTTGCGGCGGCCCTCGGCTGGCAAATCGCCGGATTGCTTCAACGGGCGCAGCTCCGTCACGATGATCTGATCGCGGCGCATGCGCGCGGCTTGCTCTTTCTTGCGATCATCGGACTCGCGCTCTTCGGCGGTCTCATGGCCGCGATGCTTCGCCGCGCTGCCGTTCAACTACGCGGCTCGCGAGCCGCCGCCGCTCATGCCGCCACGCACGATCGTTTGACGGGTCTGCCGAATCGAGCACTGCTCGACGATCGGATGATGCAATCGATCGCCCACGCGAGGCGCAACGATCGATGCGTGGGCGTGCTGTTCGTCGATCTCGACGGATTCAAGCACGTCAACGACACGCTCGGCCACGCCGCCGGCGACGATCTGCTGGCGGCCTTTGCGCGACGCTTGGCGGCGCTGGTCAGGAGCGGCGATACCGTCGCGCGGATAGGCGGTGATGAGTTCGTCGTCGTCGCCGACGACCTTGGGGCGTGGGAAGACGTGCGCACGATCGCGCAGAAAATTCTGCGCGCTGCGACCGGTCGGCTCGGCAGCGGCGCAGCCCGGTGCGACGTTTCTGCATCGATCGGGGTGAGCGTCTATCCCTGCGACGGCGACAAGCCGGCATCGCTCGTGCATCGCGCCGACGTCGCGATGTATCGCGCAAAACTTGGCGGGGGCGGCGATTTCAGGCTATTCCGGGAACTTCCCGCGTCTCTGGCCGCTAACGGATGAGATTCGACTTTCCACCATCGCGAAATCGTAGGGCCCATGGTCGCACTGCAGGCACAGGCCGGGCGAAGCTTCATTATAGGTGGTGAGCTGCTCGCCGCACTGCATGCACGCAGCGTGCGAGCCGCGGAGCCGCAGCGGCGATCCCGTGATGACCTTCGCAGGCGTCCGAGGCGCCTCGTTGGCGCGGCCAAATCCCGAAGCGGCGCCGACCAAAATGGCGACGGCAATGACGATAAAAGCTCCGATGATAAAGCTCATAACCGGCTTGGACTCAGAGGTCCCCTACGGCGAGGCTGAAGTCCTCTCAAGCGCGGCGGTCGAGCGTCATATGAATCTGGGATGAGGTGCAGGCGATATGGGTAATTGAAGAGTCCGGCCATGATCCCAAAGGCGCAATTCCCCGCTGAGCAAGCAGACGACGGCGCATTCGTCCGCCAGGAGGACGCGTTCCGCGGCTGGGTCACCGCGGACGGAAGTTCCGGCTATCCGGCGGTGAACGGCCGGTACCACTTGTACGTCTCATGGGCGTGCCCGTGGGCGCACCGCACGGTGATCGTGCGAAAACTCAAACGCCTTGAGCAAGCCATCGGGCTCACCGCCGTCGATCCGATTCGCGACGACCGGGGTTGGGCGTTTCGCGATGGGCCGGGATATTCGAACGACCCGATCAGCGGATTCAGATTTTTGAGCGAAGCCTATCTGGCGACGGATCCGAACTACCGCGAGCGAGTCACCGTGCCCGTGCTATGGGACACGGCGACGAGGACGATCGTCAGCAATTCGGACGACGACATCATGCGGATGTTCGAGACGGAGTTCAACGCAGTCGCCGGTGACAAAGAGCTCGACCTCTATCCTGCGCGGCACCGCGCTGAAATCGACCGGCTCAACGAGTGGATCTATGAAACGCTCAACAACGGCGTTTATCGCGCCGGGTTTGCGACGAAGCAGTGCGCGTACGAAAAAGCGGCCTACCAGGTGTTTGAAACGCTCGATGCCCTCGATGAGCGGCTCGCAACGCGACGATACCTGTTCGGTGAAACCCCACTAGACACGGACTGGCGATTGTTCGTCACGCTGGTCCGCTTCGACCCGGTCTACTTCGGGCATTTCAAGTGCGACCTGCGCCGTATCGCCGATTATCCGAACCTGTCCGGCTATCTGCGCGATCTCTACCAATACGACGGAGTCGCCGAAACGGTGAACTTCGACCACATCAAGCGACATTATTACTATACGCACGACGACATCAACCCGAACAGGATCGTGCCGATCGGGCCGCTGCAGGACCTGATGGCGCCAAGCGGGCGATTGACCCGTTAGACGCAGGCGCTTGTTGGGAACGCTTCTCAAGGTAGGCATTCGCAGCGGCGACAACGCCCCTCAATCTCTCATGGAGCAGCAATCATGCGATTCATCAAAGACGTTGCAACCGTTCGGGAACGGGCGCGCAAGCACATCGATCAGGGGCCGGTCACGCCGGAACTCAAAGTCGATCCCACTGAAGTCTGCAAGATCCTCAACGAAGCGCTCGCGACGGAACTGGTATGCATCTTGCGCTATCAGCACCACTACTACATGGCATCGGGGATTCACGGGCCGGTGGTCAAGGCCGAGATGAAAGAGCACTGGGAAGAAGAGCAGCACCACGCCGACATCCTGGCAGAACGCATCCGCCAGTTGGGCGGCGTGCCCGACTTCAGCCCCCAGGGTCTGACCAAGAGCCACACGGAGTACGCCGAAGGACACGATCTTTCGGACATGGTGCGCGAGGATTTGGTCGCAGAACGGATCGTGTGCCAGACGTACGCCGAGATCATCCGCTACTTGGCCGACAAAGATCCGACCAGCCGCACGCTGATGGAAGGCATCTTGCGAAACGAGGAAGAGCACGCCGACGATCTCGCCGATCTCTTGTTCGCGTTGGATCCATCCACAGGCAAGCCGACCCACGAGACGATCGGTGACGGCCAGCAAAAGAGCTTCAAAAAAAATAGACCGAGCGCAACCAAACTGCCGCGGCCTCCACGACGATCAATCCGCTGACGTCTCGGCGCTCACGAGTCTGATGACCGACGATGAGGACTCGAGATCGCATCGCTCAACCGATACGAAGGCTCGGGCTGCAGCCTCAGGCGCCCGGCGGGCGCAGCCAAGCTGCGCAGGCCGAGGGCGGCAAGGTCACGATGCCGCTGCGGGAGGGCTTTTTGCTCTCGCCGTCGCGCCGCGCGTAATTTGGGCTCAGGGAATACATCGCAGCCGGACAGAAACCAAAATTCGTGTTCGTCCACCGCAGGTTCTCCCGAGCCGAGAATCTCGCGTCGCAGAAGCCAAGCGCGATTATGATGAATGGCGCGCGCGCTATCGTGCCGCGGTCGGCGCCGAGGCGCCGGATGTTTGGACGCCGGCGGATGGCGCGCCGGTTCCGTCGCGGTAGGATGACCCGGGAGCGTTGGTAAACTAAGCGCCCGCCGAGGGAGGCAATGAGTCGCGGAATCCGACGGCGTAACATCGCCGCTATCATCGTCATTTTTGTTTTGGCGATCGTCGCTCTTTGGGCGGCGTTTTCCAAGCTCGATCAAGCTCATGCGCGCGCGGAGCGGATCCGCGCGGCCCGCGCCGCGACGTCCAGCGTCTTCTCAGAGTTGCTGAATCAGGAATCGAGCATACGCGCGTTCGTGCGTACGCGTGACAAGGCATCGCTCGCCCCGTATCTCGCGGCCCGCCGGACCTTCGACGCCCAGCTCGGGGGGCTCGGCCCCGCGTTGTCGGACGCGCCGCTGCCCGCCGCTGCGACCGCACAAAGCGATGCGCGGAACGCGTATCGAGTCTGGCTGAGCGCCGTCGCGCGGCCGATCGCCTACGTCGCGCGATCGCGCGCGAGCGCCGCGCGGTTGCAGCGGCGGGGCGACGCCTTGATGGATCGGATGCGTTCGGATTTCGACTCGATCGTATCCGCGATCGATGCCGCGCAAGTCGAACTCGCGCGCCGGATGCGCGGCTTCACGGCGATCGCTGCCGGCGTCGCCGCGATCGTCGCGACGCTGCTCGTCGTCCTCGTCTTGACGACGGAATTACGGCGACAGGCGCTGGCGGCGGAATGGGGACAATTTTTTCAGACGGCGGATGAGCTGCTCGGCGTCGCGAGTTTCGCGGGTCACATCGTGCGGATCAATCCGGCTTGGCAAAGGACGCTGGGCTACGCGCCGAGCGATATGGACTCGCGGCCGTTCACCGAATTCGTTCATCCCGATGATCGCGGCGCGACCGCGTACGAGATGTATCGGCTGGGCCGCAACGAGAGCGTGATGGGATTCCGCAATCGCTGTCGCGCCAAGAACGGCGCGTATCACCTGCTGGTCTGGAACGCCGTGCCCGACGCGTCGCGGCGGCTCGTCTACCTTTCCGCGCGCGACGAGACGGATCAAGTCAAAGTCGAATCGGAACTCGCCGAGCTTTCGTACGCCGACCACCTCACGGGCCTGCCGAACCGCCGACACTTCGTGCAGCAGCTGCACCGTGCCATCAACATGGCGCAACGACACCGGCTGTCGTTTTGGGTGTTGTATTTCGACCTCGACGGGCTCAAGGAGATCAACGACACGCTCGGCCACGCGGCCGGCGATGACGCGCTGCGCGGCATGGTCGTCAACATATCGAGCCGGCTGCGCGAAAGCGATCTGTTCGCGCGGGTCGGCGGCGACGAATTCGCGATCCTGACGCCCCCGATCGCCTTGCCCTGGGACGTAGAAGCGATGGCGCAGAAAATCGTCGATGCGGCCTCCTTCCCCATCGATGTGAGCGGCAATAAGATGAAGCTCGCCATCAGCCTTGGCATCGCAGCGTTTCCAGAGGATGGAAACAGCGCCAGCGATCTCATCTCGGCGGCCGACTATGCGATGTATGCTGCGAAGCGGACTGGTGGTTCGAAGTTCTCTCGGTATGGCGCGAACATCCAAGAATCTCCGCCCAGTGCGTGACGGGTTCATTTGTCGAGCATTCAGGTGTTGAGGCCATTTCAGGGACAGCAGGAGTGCTCGAAGCCCATCCTTAAGGCCGCGACGGGGGGCAAAATCGTGTTACCAAGATGCGACGTCTGCAATAGGCCGTCGCCGGAAGTCTTTGAACTTCCCGGGACGGACGATTTCATTTGCGCGCGGTGCATACGAGCCGGGCGGATCGATGAGCTTCCGGCCTTCAATAAACGGCGCGACGCCGGATCAGATCGTTCCGGATTGCAGCGCGGCTTCGGCTTCAGTCAGCGCCGAGAAGCGACGGAAGTGATCGAACGTGCCAATAAACGTGCCGCTGCCGGTCAGAATGAAGATGTGACCTCGATATGCGCTTTCGATTCGAGTCACGTACCATAAATCGGGCAACCCTGGGCCGTCGAATTCGGTGACGGAACCGGATGTCGCGTGCGGCGGAAGGGCGTTGGGAACGTAGGTCAGCCGCGCCACTCGTGCGTTGACGGCATCGATCCACATCGTGCCGCTGCCATGTTGCGCGTCGCGAATGCCGCTCGAGAAGTTGACGGCCACCGTTCCGGCCGCACATCCTGCGCACGCTTGCGGCGGCTCGAAGTCGTAATCCGCCATGTACCGCGGATCGTAGGGCTCCTTAAAGAAGATCCTCCCATCGGCCCAATCCCGGTTGGTCTGCGAATCGCGCCGTTCCAGCTGACCGGCGTCAAACGCCCGGCCGTCATCGGTGACCCGGCAATATTTGATTCGGACAAACGATCCATCGTGCATCAAAAAGCCGCTATCGCTCTCCTCTGTGTGAGAGATCGGGCCGCCCTTGATGCGAGTGATGAAGTGGCGCTGCATGCCGACGATGCCGCGCACCTCCGCCGCATACGCCGCTGCGGTTCGCTCGACGATCGGAGGAACGGCTGCGGCGCGCGATCGCCCGTATGGCGCGACCAGAAAAACCGCCGAGAGCAACACTGCGCCGAAACATCGTAGCGGCGCGCATTTATGCGCGCCCACCTTCGACATTGCAGCTTGAGACATCGTTGAGCCAAGCTTTGAGACTTTTCGGGGCTAGCCCTCGCGCCGCCGCCGCCGCCGCCGTAACCAAGCAGCGACCTAAGGCGCGGGATCGCACCGCTTCCCCAGGCGTGCCTAAGCATGACCGCGTAGGCTAGCCTTGCATGAGGAGTCGCTCGAGATTCCTTTTCCGAAGCGTCGCAGCGGCGGTGGTGTTTTGCATGCTCGCTGCCATGGCACCAGCGGCCGCGATGTCCACCGCTCAAGAGACCGCGCAGGGTCGCGAGGAAAATCAGCAGATCGACGCCTCGAGCATCGTCCTGCACGATCCGTTTCTCAATTCGTGGGTCGATCGCGTCGGCGGCGCGCTCGCCCAGCACCGCGTTCGCACGGATATCAACTACACGTTCACGGTACTCGACGACCCGAGCATCAACGCGTTCGCGATCAAGGGCGGATTCGTCCACGTCAACATCGGCTTGCTCAATTTCGTCTCATCAGACGACGACCTGGCGGCGACGCTCGGCCACGAGATGGGCCACGTCGAGCTGCATCACGTCACGAAGGGTCAAACCGCCAACGCGGTCATCGGCATTCTCGAAGGCATCCTGTCGGTTTTGTCGGTGCCGGCTGCGGTCTTAACGAGCATCGGTGGCGAGCTGGTGACGCAAAAATATTCGCGCGCCCAGGAGCTGCAGGCGGATCATTACGGCGTGTCGATCATGTCGAAGGCGGGCTTTGATCCGGAGGCCGCCATCGACGTCATGCGCCGGCTCGGTCAGATGGATCCGGGCCCCGACGCTCGCGCGGACAAGGCGTTTCTGGACCATCCCGTGCCGAGCGATCGCGTGGCGCACCTGCTCGGCTACCCGGAGTTGAATCATCCGCCAGCCATCGTGATCGTAGCTCGCGCGATTCACGACGGCTCGGAAGGCAGGTTCAGTTACGCGCGAGCGATCCTGGTCGGCGCGTTGAAGCGGCGATCGAGCGCGGATGGATCCGCCTACCTGCGGCAGCTTGATTTTGCGCTGCGAGAATCCGGCGGCCTTGCGGCTCCCGATCCGCGGACGGAGAGGCGGATCGTGACGCAAAGCGACCCGCAGCGAGTCAGCGCGTTGGCGGCCCTAAAAGCAGCGCAAGCTACCGAAACGAGTTCGCTGGAGCCGGCCAAGGCCAACTCGCAGCTCGGCGATCTCGAACTTTCGGATTTGGTGAATCATCTCCAGACGCTGCCGGTGGCGAACGGGCAATCACCTGGGGGTCCGTCGCCTGCGCCGAGCCCAGGCGCGAGCCCGAAACCAGAATCCGCGGTTCAGATGCTCAACCGCGACGTGATCGCGATTGTGAACCTTACGAGCGACGTGTTCTCAACCGCCCCAAGTTTGATCGGCGCGACGCGCCAACCGATCGACGAGATGCGGGAGCCGCTGAGCGACAGCGTGCCGCTCACCCCGAAATACGCTTCGCTTCTGCCGTACTATCCGAGAATGACACAAGACCTGCGTGGCTCGATGGCGCAACTGGTGGCGGCGCTGTCGGAAGCCCGAAGCGCGGTCGCGAACCTTCGAATGGCGGTCCAATCGTTCAACGACGAACAGCGAGCGGCCGAAAGCGAAGCCGCACGAAGCAACGCGCCGCCGCCCACCAAGCCTCGCGTGCGGCAAGTCCCGCCGGAGATCATGCGCCTGCTGGCCGCGACCGGCGCGGCGCTGGCGCAAGCGAGTCACGCGTCGGATGAGATGTACGCAGCGCAGACAGTTGTGCTGTCGTCGGAGCTGACGCTGCTCGACCTCTACTCTTCTCCCGAGCGGTACGCAGCGTTCAGCCGTGCGATCGGCTACCGGTTTCCCGGAGTCGAAACTCCCGCGTACTCGCAGATCGTGAAGTCGGCTTTGCCGGGCGGCGACGTGGGCTGCGCGGCTTGGTTGTCGTTCGAGACGTCGAAACCGATGACGGACGTCCTCGAGACGATGAAGCGCAGCCGCACGACGTGCGCGACGCTGGCGACCGACAATCACCTGTTACCTGAATCACTCGAGATCGCCGAAGGCCTGCTGTACGAGAACTACGATGACGCTCCGAATCCAGGGCCCTAAGCCGGGAATGTAACGCCAGCGAGCGCTGCGGAGTCATATGCCCGGGAGTATCCCGGGAGGCGCAGATGCGTTCCAAATTGGGCGTTATCACCGCTGCAGTGTTTGCCGTTCTCGCCGCGTTCGTCGCCAAGCCGGCACCTGCAGCGGCGTGGTTCGAGGTCTGCAATCACGCCGGCGAGCAAATCACGGTAGCGGTCGTCGATACCTGGGTCGGCGACGATGGCGACGATTACCTCTACTCGCGTGGCTGGTGGAATGTCGACCAGGGCAATTGCGTCACGGCGATCTCCGACAGCATCGAATACGACGTCGTATATCTGTATGCGTACAGCACGAATCACTCATGGTCGGGAAGCGAATACTATTGTGTGGACACTCAGAACGCGTTCTGGTTCCACGGCGATAGGGCTGACACCGATTGCCCGACGAGCACGACGCGCGGTTTCCTGCGCATCGACACGGGCGACTACACGAACTATACGGACACGCTGACCGCCGAATAGACGGCGGAGCGTCGCTCCCTTGCGAGCCTGTGCCGGCCGGGCGTCATCGTCGACTTCATCAAGCTCGTGGGCGTCGCGCACCATCCCTGCGGAATGGAGAGCGCCGCAATCGTGGTCCAATCCCGGCTGCCGCGCCCGAGCGCGTAGGTGCCGGGTGCTTTGGGTAGAAAGACGCCAAGACGATGAAGACGTTGGATTCGCAAACGCATCTCGTCCAGCTGTACGAGGCCGACGATAAAGCACTCGCGAGAAACGTAAGTGCGTACCTCGTCGAGGGCTTGAATCAGGGCAGCGGGCTGTTCGTCGTCGCGACGCTGCGCCATCGAGAGTCGTTCCTGTCGGAGCTTACGAACGCCGGAATCGACACCGATTCGATTTCGCAAGACGGCCGGATGGTCGTGCTCGATGCCGGCGAAACGCTCGCCCGGCTCATGATCGAGGGCTACCCCGACGCCGAGCGATTTGATGCGGTGATCGGAGCTGCGGTGAGAGACGGGGTGGCTCGTTCGCAAGGGCGGGAGTTGTTCGCATACGGAGATATGGTCGGCAGCCTCTGGGAAACGCAGCAGTTCCCCGCCGCCATCCGGCTCGAGCAACTGTGGAACAGACTGCTTCGCGCCGTGCCGTTCCGGCTCTATTGCTCGTATCCCATCGACATCTTCGGCTCTCAGTTTGATGCGGCTATCTTTGACACCCTGATCTGTGCGCACACCCACCTCGTGCCTTCGGGTACGAACGGAGAACTCGAGTCGGCGCTTCGCCGCGCGATGCAAGACGCGTTGGGTGCACGTGCGGCGCAGCTCGAGGAAGCCGCCGCGAAGTATGATCGCAGTTCGACACGCGTTCCAAAAGGCGAATCGACGATTCTCTGGCTGCGCAAGAACATGCCGGACAGGGTCGATGAAATTCTCAGCCGCGCGCGCGAATACTACCGCGCCTTGACCTAAGCCGGCTACGGTTCCGAGAGCTTGCGCGCCGTCGGAAGAACGACGCTGATCTCCGTGCCCCGGCCTTTTGCAGTCTGGACGTAGGTGGATTCCGCAAACGCGCGGATCAAGAACAGACCCCGCCCGCTTTCCGCCATGAGGTTTGGGAGAGCATTGGGCTCCGCTCGCAGGCCGGGGCCTTTGTCGCGAACGGCCACCACCGGTTTCTCGCCCGTCCAGTCGATGCGGACCTCGACCAGTCCGGGCGCGTGCTCGACGGTGTTGGCGATCATTTCGCCGATAATGACTTCTGCGGCGAAGATCTGGTCCTCATTGGCGGCCATTTCACGCAGATAGGCGCTGATCGCCTGACGCGACGTGGAAGCCGTATGCGCGTCGCTCGAATGGAAGCGCCATGTCTTGTAGTCGTCGATCGATCGATCGACGGATTTCGAGGCTGGGGAGAACTGGAGTATGAGCAGGGCTGCGTCGTCCTTCGTCGGCGCCTCATCGAATACGATATCTTTGACGGCGATCGCCGGCCGCGCGATGCTCGTGTCGCCGACCAGCATCGCGACCGCGGTGCGCAACCGATTTTCGGCGGCCTGCAAGTCGCGCGAAAATTCGACCATGCCATCCGTGTAGAGAGCGATGACACTCTCCGGTTCGACGTCGATACGGTGCGAGACGGGCGTAAAGCCAAGGTCCGCACCGAGCGGCAGCCCTCCCAACGGCAATTCTTTGGCGGGGCCGCCCCCCTTGACCGCGATGAGCGGCGGCGGGTGCCCGGCGCTGGCGTAGGTGATCGTCCGCAAAGACGGATCGACGAAGCCCGCAAGCGCCGTCGCCATCGTGCCAGGCTCTTGAAAGGTGAGGATGCGATCGAGTTCTTTGAGGATCGCGGCGGGGTCGACCATGCTGAAGGCGAGCGTAAGGATCACCTGACGGAGTTTTCCGACGATGATCGATGCCTCCAGGCCGTGACCAGCGACGTCGCCGATCGAAAAACAGATCCGTCCGTCCGGCAACTCGAACGCATCGAACCAGTCGCCTCCGACCAACGCGTCGGCCTCGGCGGGCAGATAAACGGCGTCGAGTCTGAGGTTCGGCTTTTGCGGTAGTTCCTTGGGCAGGAAGACGTGTTGGAACGTTCGCGCGACCTGCAACGTGCGTTCGAGCGCCTGCTTCTGCGAGTTGATATCGATGTTGCTGCCATACCAGCGAACGATCGCGCCGCTCTCATCGCGCAGCGGCTCTGCCCGCGTGAGAAACCAATGAAATGCGCCATCCCAACGGCGCAGACGGAATTCCATCTCGAATGGTTCGCCGGTCGCGATGGAGCGCGGCCAAGCCTTCATGACCTCGAGAAAGTCGTCGGGATGATGCGCGGCCTGCCATCCCCAACCAGCCGCCTCGTCGGGGGCTTGTCCGGTGAAGTCGTACCAGCGGCGGTTGTACCAGTCGATCCAACCGGTGGCGTCGGCGGTCCAGCACATCACCGGAATCGCTTCCGCCAGCACGCGAAAACGTCGTTCGGAATCGCGCAACGATCGTTCTCGGGCGCTCAGCGCCTCTTCGGTCCCCTTTCGTGCGTCGATATCGATGGCCGTGCCACACCAGCGGATGATGTCGCCTCGATCGTCGCGGTATGGAGCGGCGCGCGCCATCACCCAAAAGAAGCTGCCGTTGCTTCTGCGGATGCGCAGTTCGATCGCGAGCTCGTCGCAGCATTCGATGGAGCGGCGCCACGCCGACTTGGCTTTCTGCAGGTCGTCGGGATGAATGATGGACATCCAGGCTTCGCCGAGAGCTGCGTCGGCATCGTAGCCGGTAGATTCAACCCAGCGTCGGTTGACGAACTCAACTCGTCCATTCGGGTGCGCGGTGAAGATCATGGTCGGCAGCGCATCTGCGACCTCGCACCATGCGGCAAAATCGGGACTCGGTTGAGGGATCCGAGCAGATGCTTTCATCGGGATGTTGCGGCTCCGTTCAACGCGGCACCAGCCATCTCTTATCTTCAGGCGGAGGATGGTTGACACCCGGCCCAGGCATTAGCCTGAGTCAGTACGCAACTGCGCGCATTTACGTGCGCTCCATCCCAGGCTGAAGGCTTCCTGTTGCGGGCCGCGCAAAGGTCGTGACCGCTGCACGGCCATCCTGCAGTCGTTCTTGAAAAAGGATTCAATTTTGGCTTTGCCGACCGCGCCTCGTGCCGCCGACACCCGTCTCGAGCTCACGTGGCGGGGGCTCGCGCTTGGCGCCGCGATCACGTTGGTCTTCACCGCCGCCAACATTTACCTCGGACTCAAAGTCGGGCTGACGTTTGCCACGTCGATCCCAGCGGCGGTGATCTCGATGGCGGCGCTGCGCGCGTTCAAGAACGCCACGATCTTCGAGAACAACATCGTTCAAACCGTGGCGTCCGCGGCTGGGACCTTGTCGGCGATCATCTTTGTGCTTCCCGGGCTTGTCATGGTCGGATGGTGGACCGGCTTTCCGTACTGGGAGTCGTTCGCGGTGTGCGCGATCGGCGGCATTCTCGGCGTGATGTACAGCGTGCCGCTGCGGCGTGCCCTGGTCACGCAATCCGATCTGCCGTTTCCCGAAGGCGTGGCCGCGGCGGAGGTCTTGAAAGTCGGCGCCGGCTCGCGGGGACAGACCGGCGCAGCGGTCGAGGAGAACAAGCGCGGCTTGCTGGCACTGTCCTTCGGCGCGCTCGCCTCCGCAGGCTTTGCCCTCATCGTCGCCGCGCGGGTTTTCACCGACACCATCGTGGGCTATTTTCGCGTCGGTGCCGGCGCGACCGGTTTCGGCGTCTCGATGTCGCTCGCGCTCGTGGGAGCGGGTTACCTGATCGGCATTTCCGTCGGTCTGGCGATTCTCGCCGGCCTGGTCATCGCGTGGGGCGTGTTGACGCCGATCCTCACGGCGCTGCATCCTGTGGCCGGCGCGCCGGCCGACGTCGCCCTCGCCGTTTGGTCGAATCAAGTGCGCTTCATCGGAGCGGGCACGATCGGCATCGCGGCGCTTTGGACGCTCGGCAGGCTTGCCATGCCGGTGTACGCGGGCATCGCGTCCTCGATCGCCGCGTCGCGTCACCTCGCAGCACGAGGCGGCGATCGCACCGGTCTGCCGCGCACCGAGCGCGATTTGCCCATCGGCATGGTCGCGCTCATCAGCCTTGCGTGCTTCATTCCGCTCGCATTCTTGCTCGGGGCCTTTCTGCACGGCAGTGCGATCGCATCGCTGACCGTGCCGCTGGTCATCGTGGGCGTGCTCTACGTGGTGGTCGCCGGCTTCTTCGTCGCGTCCGCGAGCGGCTACATGGCCGGTCTTATCGGGTCGTCCAACAGTCCCGTGTCCGGCCTCGGCATACTCAGCATCATCGGCGCGGCGTTGATTTTGCTCGTCGTCGCCAAGAGCTTCGGGGCCGTTGGGGCGCCGGCGCTCGTCGCGTACGCGCTGTTCGTGACCGCGGTGCTGCTGAACGTCGCGACGATCTCGAACGACAATCTCCAAGATCTCAAGACCGGGCAACTGGTGGACGCGACGCCGTGGCGACAGCAGGTGTCGCTCGTGGCCGGCGTGATTTTTGGCGCCATCGTCATTCCGCCGATCCTCGACGTCCTGAACAAAGCATACGGGTTCAACGGAGGCCCGCACGCGTTGCCCGCGCCGCAGGCGACGCTGATCTCCGCCCTGGCCAAGGGCGTGATCCAAGGGCAGATAAGCTGGGGTTTGATCGGCGCCGGCGTGCTGATCGGCATCGGCATCATCATCATTGACGAAGCGCTGCGAGCACGAACGCGCTTCCAGTTGCCGCCGCTTGCCGTTGGGCTCGGGATTTACTTGCCGGCGGCGACCACGTCCGCCGCGGTGCTCGGAGCGATCGTCGGCTGGGCGTACAATCGGTGGGTCAAAGAACGACCCAATAGCGATGTTGCCAAGCGGCTGGGCGTGCTCGTCGCCTCAGGTCTGATCGTCGGCGAAAGTCTCTTCGGCGTGCTGCTGGCCGGCGTCATCGTCATGAGCGGCAACGCGACCCCGTTTGCCATTGTCGGCAACGCGTTCCATCGGATCGCGGTGCCGCTTGCTGCGCTTGCGTTCGCATTCGCGATCTTCGTGCTCTTTCGATGGAGCGCTCGGATGGCGCAGCGGCTCACGTCGGATTCTGATTGAAGGGCAGTCGCTCGTAAGACGCCCGAACGTTTTCTGGCATCGCCACCAACCGGCGTGCGACGAGTGCTCGCCAGCGCGTTTCCGCTTCCTTCGCGCGCTTGCGGCGGCCAGCCGCCCGATACACCTGTGTCGCTGCCCACGGCACGATTTGCGGCGTCGAAGCGGTTTCGAAGCTTCGCTCGTCGAGCGCCATCAGTTTATTGGCGATCTCGAGAGCTCGATCGTTATCGCCTGCACGCGCGTAGGTAATCGCAAGTTCCGCGAGGTCCTGCACGCCATCCGGGCCGCCGCCGGCGAGCTCGCGCAGCTCGAGCGATGCGAGCAAATGATCGATCGAAGGTTTCAGCTCGCCGAGTTCTCGCTCGGCGACTCCTAGATTGCCAAGGGCGGACGCCTCGGCGCGCTTGCTGCCTACTTTGCGCGCCAGTTCCACCGCGGTCTGCGAGAGCTGCTTGGCTTCCGCATATTCGCCGAGCGTGTACTTCGCCATGCCCATATTGAGCGTGCTGAGTGTCACCCCGAGCAAGTCGTCGAGTTCGAGGAAGATGCGCTGCGCCTCTTGACACGCCGCGATCGATTCGTCGAGGAGCCCGACCATAAAGGCGAGCACTCCCGAATTGAGCGACACGGCGGCTTGGCCGCGACGCTTACCCAGCTCCGCGTAGAGTGCGCGCGCTTTACCGTACCACTCTTGCGCCGAGCTCACGAGCAATTGTCGCGCTGCAGCCATCGCGGACCGCTCGCAACAATCGGCCTCGCCTTCGCGGTCGCCGATCAGGCGATACAGGTCCAGCGCCCGCCGCGCGTAATCTTGGCCCTGAGCGAAATCCTCGCGCACCACAGCGGCCGTCGAGGCACTGAATAAGGTACGAGCCAAGAGTGCCTGGTCGCCGCTCTTTTTCGCCGCCGCTTCCGCCTTAGCCATCGCCGCATCGCCGTCGGCGGTCCGGCCTTGCATCGTGCCGATGTACGCCAATTCGCACAGGCTTTCTGCTTCCGAGGCGTGGTCGCCATGCGTTGCGGCGAGCGCGGCCGCGCTGGTATAATGCTCTCGCGCTTTCTCCGCGTCGCCGGCTCTGATCTCGTAGTTGGCGCGCGCTAACAACGCGCGCGTCTGCCACCTTGCGTCGGCCGCTCTCGCCGTCTCGGCGAGCGCCTCCATCCACGACCGTTCTTGCTCGCGTTCGCCGAGGATGCGATGGAGCGTAACTCTCCGATCGAACACGGCACACAGCACGCCAGGGTCTTGTGACCCGCGCGCGATCGCTTCCAAACGGTTGAGAGCCTCCGATTGCTCCGGGCGTTGGCCCAGTCGATGGTAGAGCGACTCCTGCAACGCCAGCAGCTCGTATGTTAACGCCGAATCGGAGGACAGCTCGAGTCCACGTCTGGCATGTGCCAACGCCTCGTCTTCGGCGAAGACCGCGTGCGCGTTGCGCGCAGCCACCAGATAGCGCTGTGCAGCTTCCGCTGTGTCGCCGGATCTATCGAAGTGGTGCGCGACGACCGCGGCCACCCCATCGCGGGAATCAGCGTGAATCGACTCGATCGCGCGAGCGGCGCGCTTGTGCCAGCGAACTCGAGCCTCTGGGTCGATCGAATCGTAGACCGCCGACTGCACCAGATGATGCGCAAAGGCGTAGTCGAAGGCGGCGCGCCTGCCCGTCTCTCGGACGAGGTGATGCTCGACGAGCTCGTCGACGGCCACGAGCGTTTCGCTTTCCGGCCAGCCGGTGATCTCGTTAACGGTGTCAACATCGAATGCCGTTCCGACGACGGACGCGGTCTGCGCTACGAACTCAGCACGCTCGGAAAGGCGGGCGACTCGAGCATGAATCGTTTCCATCAATCCTCGAGGCTGCGCCTCGCGCGCAGGAGACTCGAGCATGTCGCGGATGACCACGTTGAGATACAGCGGGTTGCCTTCGCTCTCGGCATAGGCGGCTGCCGCCGCCGGCTCGCCGCGCGCCGCGAGATCTGGAACCCGCAAGAACAGATCTCGCACTGCCGATTCAGAGAGGCGTGCGAGATCGATGTGACCGATCGACCCCTCGCGCTGAAGCCGGCGTCGGAGCGCGCGCAGCGGTTGGCCAGCTCGCGTTTCTTCGGTCCGGTACGTTCCTATCATCAGCACCGGCTGCGCGACCGAACGGCGCGCCAAGAACTCGAACGCGGACAGCGTTGCCTCGCCGGCCCAGTGCAGATCTTCGAGTACCACGAGGACCGGCCGCGTGTTTGCGAGAGCCGACAAACACGCCGCCATAGACTCGAAGAGCCGCAGCCGCTCGCGGCTTGGATCCAACATGGCGAGCGGCGGAAGATCCGTGCGGCGCGCTCGCAACTCGGGAACGATCTGCCCAACAGCGGAAAGCCAGATGGGTTGCGCGTCGACCGCGGTGAGCAGCGGGATAGCCGAGCGAAACGCGTCGGCAATCGGCTGGTACGGCACGCTTTCCGGGTTGAGCGTGCTACCCATCAACACGCGCCCGCCCTGCGCGGCAACGAGTAAAGCCAATTCGGATGCAAGTCGCGACTTGCCGATGCCCGCTTCGCCGCTAATCAACGTGGCGCCGCCATGACCATGAGCCGCGCGAGTCCAAAGCGCGCGCAACTGATCGACTTCGGGCTCGCGCCCGACGAGCGGCAGCAACGGTGCCGGCCGCCGATCTTCGAGAGCCGCCGCTTCCGGCACCTCGATGTCGGAAACCGGTGCGTTGCGTGCGATGAGGTCGCGCAGCGCTACCGTGTCCGGCATCGGTTCCACGTCCATTTCTTCGCGAAGCCGCAGCGCGAATTTCTCATATTCATGCAGCGCGCCGGCGCGATCGCCGCTGTCGTAGCGCACCGACATGATCTGGCGTACCGCGTCCTCGCGCCAGAGATCGATGCTCAAAATGCGTTGGCCGTAGTTGATCGCCTTCGGGAAATCCCGGCGGCTGCGGCTCTCGAGCAAGAGCGCGTTCATCGAGTCGATGAACAGGCCGCGTAGGCGCTCGCGCTGCGGGAACAACCAGTCGTCATAGAGGTTTTCGAGAAGATCGCCGCCATACAGCTCGACGGCTTGGGCGCGCGACGCGGCGTCCGCCGTGCCGTCCTCGAATTCAGCGACGTCAAAGCTGACCTCGGCCGCCGGATTCCACTGCACGCTGTCGGCGTCGGCCAGCAGCCAGGGGCGCGCGGCTGCAGACGGCGGAAGCGCGCTCTTGAGGTAATTGAGATGATAGCGAAGCTTGGTGCGCGCGTCATCTTCGGTCTCATCGGGCCATAACATAAAGGCCAGCGAATCGCGCGCGACCGGCACGTTGCGGTTGAGCAGCAGATATGCCAACAGCGCCAGCGCTTTGACAGGCGCGGAAAACTTGAAGGCCTGGCCGTCGACCGAAAAACGCGGCTGGCCGAGGAGCTTGATTTGCAGCATCGGTGCCGAGCGTGCGGGCGCCCGCAAAGGACGACAACCCGTTCGGCTCGCTTGCGCGCGTCTACTCCTGCGCGCTCCGCTCTTCGAGACGGCGCATCATGAATTCGACCAGGTCGCCGGTAGTGCCGAAATAGTGCTTCTGTCCCGAGGTCACGTGGTCGACAGATCCGCGCCATCGGCCTTTGCCGGCTGCCTCGTGTTCCTGCCAGATGCGAACGACGAATAAGTGCTCCGAACGCGTGGTGCGGATCACGGCTCCTCCCGTCAGCGTACTCGGGACCATGTTACTGCGGCGCCGTCGGCCAGGCATCGGCCAGCAGCCGACGTTTGGCCGACACGGCCGCGGTAGACTGCCACAAGAGGTAGCCCAGTCGTGGTGGCACGTCGGAGGAATCTTCAAATCAAGTGCAATACCTGGCGAACTTTTCTGCTCTTTGATCAGACCAAGATCTCCGGGTTGCCCGGAAAGATAGCGATCCTCGAGGCGCCATTTGCCGGCTCGCTCGCTTGTCTCGGCGCCATAGGGCAAGCGACAAGACGCTAGTCTGATTGGTCGCTCGCGGTCACGGCTCGCTTCACGTACTCTTCCACTGACGTCATGCGCATCGGGAACTCTTGCAACGTTGCGGTCATCTCGATCGGGTCGCCTGCGGCTTGCACGAGTGAGAGTCCGGCGAACGATTTCTGCAGCGGATCCGCCGCCGATTCGAATTGAGCACGCAACGCCTCTTCGGGCACATACTGGACTTCGAACCGCTTGCCTGTCTCGCGCTCAAAGATTCTTACGATTTCGTTCGGCGACAGCGATCTCGGACCGCCGAGAAGGATCGCGCGGTTGGTCGCGCTGGTGCCATCGACCGCCGTCACGATGAACCGCGCGACGTCGGCGATGGATATGTAGCTCACCGGGTTCTCTCCGCTTCCGAAGACCGTTGCCGTCGCATTGACGTGATTGAACCCCATCATCGGCGAGAGCCAAATCTCCATAAACGCACCCGGCTGGACGATGACGTATTCCATCGGCCCCCTGCGCAATCGTTCCTCGACGCTGCGCTTCGCGCGCAGAAACGGGATATCGAGTGGGAGCCGGCCGGGTGAAACGGAGACGTAGACGAAGCGTTTGACGCCTGCCTTCGTCGCTGCCTCGACGAGGCTCAGCTGACCGCGCTCGTCGACCGTCTCGATTGAATCGCCCGCTTGACGCGAGATCACCGAGTTCGCGGTCGATATCGCAGCATCGACATTGGCGCACGCGGCATCGAGCGACGCGCGCTCCTTCAGATCGCCTTTGACGGTCTCGGCACCGAGCGCGCGCAGCGCGCCGACCTTGACCGCGTCCGAGCTTGGCCGGACGAGTGTACGCACTTGGATTCCCTCTTCGACCAACCCCCGGCACACGAGGCTCCCGAGCATGCCGGTCGCACCGACCACGAGAACTTTCACGACGTGATTCCTTTCGAGCGGCTGACGGCGACTTTATCGGCGCTTCTCCGGCGTTTCGCCGTGATCGCCTTCACGACGCGCAGTGCGATGCCGCCGCCCGGTACGATCAGGTTCACGGCGTCCGCCCCGACGTCGAAGAGGGTATCGGGGTGCAAGAGCGTGCCGAAGGTCTCCTTCACCTGATCCGCCAACCGCCCGCTCGGCCGCGCATCGATCTCATCCTTGAGGATATCCCGATAGTTCTCGTATTCCTTGAGGGCGGCGGCGTTATTGCCGAGATTCAAGAATGCCTGTATCGCGATCTCGCGAGCGCCCTCGTCGAGTTTATCGTACTCGGCCATCTCGCGTGCGTAGGAAAGGGCCTCCTCAGGCGCGCGGCGCGCGAGCGCATCCCGGCCAAGGCGCTCTGCGATCTCACGCCGATATTCCCGCAGCTGCCGAGCGGCTGCACCGGTCGTCGACTCGCCGGTCGCTGAGATCTTGTCGTTTATCCGAATCGTGTCATGGAGAGCATGCAGCCGGCTTCGATCGGCCTCGTCGAGCGACGGTGATCGGCGCAGACCGTTCACGGCATCCCCTATCTCCCAGAGATCAACTCGAGCCCGTTCGCAGAGGCGGTATCCGTCCGATGTTTCGATGAATGCGTCGGGTCCGAGCGCCACACGCAGCCGCATGAGCCCATGATCGAGCGCGTCGACCGCGGCGGCTTGGTCCATCGCCGGCCACAAGCTGCTTGCGAGTTCTTTGACGCTCATGGGTCGCCGGGCGATCGCCATGCCCAACAGAACGCGACGCTCCGGGTCGACCAGCTTGACCGGCTCGCCGTGGCGGCGGACCGCTGCCGTCATGAATTCGATCTCGAGCGGCGGTACTTGCGGCGCATGCGGGCGGCGCATGCGGGCGCGGAGCATCGGAGTCAGGATACCCGCATCTGCATGACCGTTCGCGGCGCCTTCGATAGCCGTCCGAAACGCTTCGGATTCGACGCAGGCGGCAAACGCTCGTGCCTCGGCGCAGAGCGCCGCGCGCCTGGCGGGCTCGGCAGCAGCCAACGCGATGCGGGCGATCGCCTGCGCCGCCGGGTCGCGCGCGCTGTCGGCGGCGGAGATCGCCGCCTCCGCGTGCTCGACCGCCCGCTCGTCATCCAGCGCCGAGCTCCAGGCGACGAGATGCGCCCGGAAAAGCCACGCTGGCTCTTCGATGCCGAGCAGCGGCTGATCATCGCGACCGCGAGCGCATGCCACGAAATGTGAGAATCCGCGGACCGCGTCAGCTTCGACGCGTCCCTCCAGTGCTGCGAGGCGATCGTTGAACCGCTGTTCGTCGCCTCCGAACCACGCGCCGAACGTCGCCTCGGCGTGCGCGCGCGCGACCATGGTTGCGAACCCAGTCTTCTCTGCATGGTCGATCGCGAGGTCGAGCAGCTCCCGTTCCGATTCGCGACAGCCGAGGATGCGTTCGACCCATCCCGCGCGATTCATCGCGGCCACGGCTGCGGAGATAGGTCGCTGACTTGCGACAGGCCATGCCCGATCGAATGCGGCAGCGGCTTCGGTCAATCGTCCGCTCCGCGCCAGCGCGGCGCCTAAAATGTGGCGCAGCGATGCAGAGGTCGCCTGAACGGCCGGCTCTGCCGGATCGGTTCCCTGCTCCAGTTCCGCGGCCAGCGAGCGCACGAGCTCCTCGGCCTTGGCGTTATCGCCGAAATCGCTTGCCAGCAATGCATAGAAGACGCACACCATGCTGCGTACGAGCACAGACTTTGACGCGAGCGATGGCCAGAGCGCTTGCGCTTCGCGGAGCAGGATGCGATTGTCGATGCGGTAGCGACGCAGGTGAACGGTGCCGTACCATAGCCGGGGGTGGCGAGCCACGACCGACATCGGCAATGCGGCGAGGACGCTCGTGTATTCGACGCTATACACTTGCTTGATGAAAATGTCGATTTTGTCGAGCGCGTCGGCCGCCGCTTCGACGTCGCCGCTTTCGAGGAGTAGACGCGCCGCGCGTTCGAAGGCGCCACGCGATGACCAAGCATCGGCGGCGCGCGTCAGCAACGCGACGCGACGATCTTTGTTCGCCTCAAGCAAAGCGCTGCGCAGTAAAGGATGGACCTCATGTTCGCCTCCCGCCGAGCGGGTCACAAACGGTGAAGCAAGCGCGATATCGTCGAGCACAGGGCGCACCTCGGCATCGCCGAGCGCGTACGCGACATCGTCAATCGTGGCACCAGGGATGCACGCGCACGCAGCCAGGACATCGAGCGCCTCGCCCGACCATGCGGTCAGCACCTGTTCTGCGAGATAGTCATGCAGGTTCTCGAAGGCGACGTCATCGAGATGGTCGAGGAGTTCGCCGAGCGTGCCCTCGCGGGCAAACCGGACGAAGAGCAGGACGGCGATCGGCCAGCCTCGCGATATCGTCAACACGCGGTCGATCTGCTCACGGGACGCAGACGTGCCTGCGAAGGCTTCACCCAGCTCCGTGCGGTCAAAACTCAGCTGCTGCGCGCGCACGCTGACGATGTGGTGCGGATCGGCGAACCGGCTCAAACGCGCCCGCAACGGCGATCGCGAGCAGATCACCACGGTGCGCGACGGCGGTCTCGCCGCCAGCAGCCGCCACAAGACATCGAGAACAGAGCTGGCATTGTCGACGCGCTCGACGTTTTCAAAGATGAACGTCGACGGCTGCCCCTGCCGCGACCAGGCTTGCAGGATCATGGCCATCTTGTCCGCGTCCGATGGTCCGCCTTCACCGATCGACAGTTGAAGGTGAATGAGTTCGTCCGTGCGCTCGGGCGCCTCCGCGGCCAGCGCCGCGGTGAGCCGCCGCACGAATTCCGCTTCGTCGGCCACACCGAGCAGGTCGCACGTCGCGGACGCCGGCAGCCCCTGACTGTACTGGCGCGCGAGCGTGCTCTTTCCGAACCCGGCCGGAGCGATGATGGCAAGGATGCGCGGCTCAGCGGTCGCGAGTCGACTGAGCAGTCGCTCGCGGAAGATGACAGACGAAGGCGGCGCCGACATGTTGTTACGCTATGAGTCCAGCATCGGGAAACCGAATATCCAGTCGAGGCAATCCGGGCGTGTAATCTCCGGTTGCGCTTCGAGGAACCTCCGAGAGACGGGTTTGGGGCGTCTCGCTGCGATACCTATAGACCCGTAGGACACAACACGGCTGGCCTCAGATCTCCGTCGTAGGCAAATCGGGTCGCTGCGGCTCAAGGGTTAGCGCAGGTGTTATCGCTCTCGCCGATGGTGAGCGTGGCTGGCTTTTGGATCATCCGACGCCGAACTATGTGTGATAGGTGAGATTCATTCCCGTCGACGAATTCGTGTACGGTGCCGTCGAGGTGATCTGCACGCGGACGTCGCCGCTCCGGCTCGGGATATTGACGTTCTGGTAGAAGCGCCCCCGAGAGTCCGCGGACGTTGCGTAATTGTCAGTCTTCGTGCCGTTGTTGAAGAAGCTGTGACCGCCGCTGGTCACGCTGATCGTCACGCGAGCGTTGGGCACCGTCGCGCCAGTGATGGCAAACGACCCGCCGACGGTCGAACCGTCACCCGGATAGACGTTATTGAGGTAGTTTTGGCCGTACGAATACGAATTGATCGAAAACGACCAGCTTTGATCGAACGCCGCGCCGGACTGCGACCTGCCGGTCACGCGGACGGTGTGATTTCCCGAGCGAAGATCGTAGGTCGGCGTGAAACTGAAATTATTCGGCGACACGTAGACCGACGCGGACTGATTGTTGCCGTCAAGCAAGAGCGTGACCGAATTAGGATCAACCGGCGTACTGAAGTTGCCGCTGATAGCCGGTCGCGTGGAAGCGACCACCGATCCAGATGACGGGCTCTCGTTGTTCAGCGAAAAGCCCGACGAGTGGTGGCTGCTGGCCGCGATGATCGCAATGGCGGCGGCGCCCAAAGCCGGCAAGATCCAGTTGGTAGTGTTCTTCTTTGCGGGGGCTTGATCTGATATGGTTACGACTTGCGTGTCCGGGGCGTAATCAACCGTCGCGCCGAGAGCCGTTGAGACAAAGCGAAGCGGCACCATCGTCCGCCCGTTCAAAGTAAACGGCGCTACATCGAGTTTGGTCGCGTTTCCAGCTACGGAGGCGTTACGCGAACCGATGGTCAAGCCGACCGATTTCCCGTCGTTTGTGGTGGCGTTGATGAAGCCGTGTTCGTATGCGACGCTTGCTCCCAGCTTTTCGAAGACGCCACGGAGCGGAACCAATACGCGGCCCGCTCGCTCGATCGGCGGCTGGTCGAACCGCATCTGCTGGCCGTTGACAACAACCTTGACCGCGGCAGCCGATGCCGGCATCGCACCCACCGTCGTTGCTAGTAGGAGCAGGCTCGCGAGGGCTCCGGCGGCTTGACGGCCGGTTTGCCGCAGCGATTTCCAAGAATGCATCATGCTCAGGAAACGAAACCGTGTTGGGGTTCGTTCGGCTCGGCGGCTGCGGAGTTGAGCGTCGCAGCCTAACAGATTAGGCCTAATGTGGAGCTCGCTTCGATGCCGCTTGATCAAGCCGTACGGCATCGCCGAGGTTCGAGTTGCCCTCGAGAAACTTTATTCTGTTCACTTCATCCGCGCGAGGTCCCGTGTAGCGCAGGATGAACAGACCGTTACGGACGTCGACGACGTAGATGAGCCCATCTTTGATGATCGGGTAACTCCAGAACACGACCTTGTTGGGCCCTCGGCTCAGTGCGGGGTCTTCGGTCGCAACGCCCGCGAGCGGGCGAGGAGCAAAAAAGCCGGCCTGAACGGGCTTTGCCGCATTGCTGATGTCGCTTACTTGCAAACCCCCGGAGTGCCAGGCCACGATTGCAAGATCAGGGAGCACCGTTGGATTATGCGAGGACAGGCTCGTGAACTTTTCGGTCAGCTCGTCATCGGCAGGACTGCCGCAGAAGGATCGCTGGTTCGAGGCAATCTTGTACTCGCCGACGATGAACGGGTGCGCCGGGTTTGAGATATCGATGAGCCGCTCCCAGCCCCATGGGCAGCCGTACTTGCTGTCGGTGTACGTGCCATAGACCTCGTCGGTCGTGAGGACGAGCGAGCGGCCGGGAACTTTCACGGCGGAGTGACCGTTCGGACAATCCGTGAGGCAATTCTGAGGAACCGCGCTCGGACTCGCCGGATTTTGCTGCCACACCGCCCTGTTGGCAGGGGCGGTGATCAAGTCGCCATTCAGGGACCGGACGCTGCCGGGCGTCGCGTCATTCGCGACGGAGGCAGTATCTAATACGAGAAACTGGCCTGCCTCCATCGCCAGAAATGTGCGCGTGCCATCGGCAGAGACGCCCATGGAGTGGACGAAAAGGTTGCAGTCGTACGGACCGCATCTCTTCGGGGAACCGGGTACGACCGGATAGTCTGCTTGTTTCGTGCCCGGATAGAGACGGTTCCAATTTCCCTCGGCGACCTCAGTTACACGGCCGCCTTTTGCGACTCGGCTGATGTCTACAACCATCAGGTTCGGCAAAGACGGGTCGGTGGAGATGGTCGGCGTAGATAAGAAAAGCAATGCGCGATCGCGGTCTTTTGGGTCGACCCATAAGAACATTTCGTGGGGCTTCACCTGTTTGCCGGTTCGCGAGGTCGGCACGAAATGAGAAATGAACTTCGGGCGTATCGGATCGCTCAAGTCGAAAAATTTGATGTCGTACGGGAACACAGCGTCGGTCCCCTTGCGGCAAGCGTGCAGGAAGAAGCTGCACCGAAAACTCATGACGATCAGCAGCTTTTGTCCCGGCCAGACACGCAACTCGCGCGTCGTGATGCCGACGTTGCCCGCAAAGGGCGGTCGAATTTCGCCCACGACTGCGGGATGCGCGGGATTCCCAACGTCGAGTATCAGAACTCCGGGGTGAGGGTGGGGACACGTCGTTCCGAACGGCGGCCCGGTGGGCCCGACGCAAGTCGAAGAGCTGTCCGTGCGATTGCCGACATACACAAAGTGATCAAAAACAGCCAGCGCCGCGTTCATGCCGCGGTGAAACAGCGGATCCCGGCCAACCACTTGGATATTCAACGCCCGGGTCTGCGGCATCGCAGGCGGCGGGCTGTGCGCCTGAATCGCTGCCGCCTTGACGAACAGCGGCAAGAACAGCGCGACAGCGATGACCAACCGTAACTTCGTAACAGTCCTCTTCCGATTGCGCCGGCGTTCGGCAAGCACGGGAAACTGTGAAACGAATTCTTCCTCGAAAACTCAGCAATTCACCTGCGCCCTCGAAGCAGGCTTCAGCCCACGCCAAGCCGCGTTGCTTTGCGCGAAGCTGGACTCCGAGCCGATAGGTATCGGCGCACAGATACAAAAACGCCTCGACATGAAATGTCTGGTGACCCCCTTTTTCGGTGACCTCCGTGGATACAAAGACAACTGATACGGTTCGGCCTGCCGACTACTTAGCCAACGAACGTACCTTGCTGGCATACGTTCGCACCTCACTGAGTGTCATGGCGTTTGGATTCGTGATTGCAAAATTCGATTTGTTCTTGCGAGTGATCTCGGGCAGGCACAACGCGATTTTCGCAAGCGGTCACGCGAGCGACTGGCTCGGCATTGCGTTCGCCGCATTCGGCTGTGTTCTGGCCGTGGTCGGAGTTTGGCGCTTCCTTGTTGGTACTGCTCAACTTGAGCGCGGCCGATTTCGGTCCAGCATCGGGACTATTGTTCTCATCGGTTCCGCAACGGCCATGCTCGGCATCGGGGTGGTCCTGAGCCTACTTCGATTGTTGTAGATGGAGGAGCAATCGTGGAACCAGTAGATTTAACCAAGAACCCGCCGCGCAGCGCGTGGGAACAACTCGACGGCTTGTACATGATGCCGCGGACGATCGATAAACTGCGCGCCAAGCTGCCGGGCGGCGCGCTGGGGCAATATCACATCGACGGATTCAGCAAGAGACTGCTTGAGGCGATCGGCGTGGCTGAAGAGCAACTCCAGGATGTCGTGGCGCGCGCGAAGTCGGACGACGACGTCGCCGCGTGGTTGCGCGAGCATGCCGACCGCTCGAAATACGACGAGATCAACAACCGGCTCGCGAATCGCAGCTACGACGACGTCGCGGACAAGGAAAGTTTCAATAAGAAGTATCCGCTGGCCGCAACCTCGACATCCAAGCGGCTGTTCGATGTGATGGACGAGGACGATCGCGCGATGTTCGAGCCTACCCAGCAGGCTTGAATACGAGCGACGCGTTGAGCTGACATACGACGGCATGTCCCTTGAGTTCTGGACGGCCTTCGCGTCGGTCGGCACGCTGGTCGTGATCGCTGCGACCGCGGTAGCCGCGATGTTGCAGTTGCGTCACATGCGAGCGGCAAATCAGATCGCTGCAGTTCAAACCTTCTTGACATCATACGATGGTCCGGAGCTGCGCGATGCCTTCCATTTCGTGCGCACAGAGTTGAAGCAGCGGCTTGAGGATCCCGCGTTCCGCGAGGAACTCCGAACTGGCGATTCGGATCGCCTGCGGCATCCCGAAATCCAGATCTGCAACTTCTTCGATCAATGGGGTATGTATTTTAGAGACGGTGTCATCGACCGACGCGGTTTTATGCGGGTTAGCGCGGGTGTGATCGCTCGCTTCTGGGAGCGTCTGGAACCTGTAATCGCCCTGACGCAGGACCCCGTGAAGGGCAACACCAGCTTTCAACAATTTGAATACCTCGCAATCCACTCTCGCCGATGGTTAGAGCGTCATCCCGAAGGCGATTTCCCGAAAGGAGAGCGACGCATTTCTCTGATAGATCCATGGTGCGACGTGGACGCACGGAGTTTAGCTGGCAAGACTGCCCACCTATAGATTTTCGGCGCGTGGCCGAATTAGGCCGGGTTTTTCAACCCCGACAGAGCGCCGTCGAGAGCATCTAGGCCCCGGTCCAGATCGTCCTTTTCGATGATCAGCGGCGGCGCAAGCATGACGATGTTGAAGCGGCCGAACGCATAGACCCCGCGGCGCATCAGATCCGCAAAGAAATCTTTCATGACGCCGGAAGCGGCTCCGTGCCAGGGGACGAGAGGTTCCTTGTTCGCGGGGTTCTTCACGAGCTCGATGGCGAACATCGCGCCCACTCCGCGAACGTCGCCGATGACCGGGTGCTTGCGGTTGAGCGCTGCAAGCCCGCCGCGCAACCACTGTTCGATTTCGTTCGCGCGTTCGAATAAACGCTCGTCGCGATACGCGCGCACCGTCGCCAAGCCTGCCGCCATCGCGAGCGGGTGCCCCGCGTAGGTGTGCCCGCACCACAACACGTTGCTATCGAAATGCGTGGCAAGAGATTCGCGAACCATCACGCCGCCCAGCGGCACGTATGCCGACGACACGCCCTTCGCGAAGGTGATAAGATCGGGCTCGACCCCGAACCGCTGCGCGGCGAAAGCCGCACCGACGCGACCGAATCCCGTCATGACCTCATCGAAGATGAGCAGGATGCCGTGCCGGTCGCAGATCTCGCGCACGCCCTTCAAGTAATCTGCCGGATAGATGATGACCCCATTCGATCCCACGACGGGCTCGAGGATGAGCGCGGCGACGCGTTTCGGGTCCTCGTGCAGCAGGACGAGTTCGATGTGCTCAAGCGCGCGTTTTGTTTCCTCGCGCGGATCGTCGGTGTGAAACGGGCTGCGGTACGGATACGGCGAGACAAAGTGGACCACGCCGGCGATGCCCGGTTCGGCGGCCCAGCGCCGATTTTCCCCCGTCAGCGAACTTGCGCCGATCGCCGAGCCGTGAAAGGATCGATAAGCGGCAAGGATCTTGAAGCGGTTCGTGAGCATGCGCGCGATCTTGACCGCATCTTCGTTGGCATCGCCGCCGGCGGTCGTGAAGAAGGTCCGCGCTCCTTCGGTCCACGGGCCGATGTCTGAAAGTTCTTTGGCTAGCTCCGCGCGCAGATCGTTGGCAAACGAGGGCGGGGCGTAGCACAGCCTGGCGGCTTGATCTTGAATCGCCTTCACGACTTTTGGATGGCCGTGGCCCAAGTTGACGGCAATGAGCCCCGAGGACAAATCCAGGAATCGCTTGCCGTCGGCATCTTCGTAATACACGCCGTCGGCGCCGACGATCATCGGCGGATTCGATGTCTTTTGCATCGACCATGGCGTTAAGACATGGTCGGCGTGGAGCTGCCGCAAGCTTTCGGTGGTCGCCAACATCGCCTCGTCCTTTTCGCAGGCGGCGAAGTTTTCCCCTGATGCTCGGACTGCCAGCCGGGCCGTCGCACCGCAGGGCGCTTCAAGAGGCAAGAGCGAACAAATGCGTCTGCCAATCCTGCCCAAGGTGGAGGACTGTTCTGATGAAGGCGCTGGAAGTTCGTAAGGTCCCAATGCGGATCGGCGACGCGAGTGTCGAGTCGACTGGGGAGCACATCGACGTCACCGACCCATCGACCGGCGACGTATTGGCGCGCGTGCCGCGCTCCTCGCCTGATGATGTCAACCGCGCCGTCGCGGCGGCACGCGACGCCTTTGCGACGTGGTCCGGCGTGCCGGTCGTCGAACGCGTTCATCGTTTCTTTTCGTTCGCGATGCGGCTCGACGAGCACAAAGAAGAGCTCGCACGACTCGTATCGACCGAGAACGGCAAAGCGCTGGCCGATGCTCGAGCGGAGGTGCGGCGCGGCGTCGAACTCGTGGAATTCGCGTGCGGAATGCCGTCGCTCATGCTTGGCGACAGCATGGAAGAGATTGCGCGGGGCATCGATTCCCAAACTATGCGGCAGCCGCTCGGCGTTTGCGCCGGCATCACGCCGTTCAATTTCCCGGCCATGGTACCGCTGTGGATGTACCCGCTCGCGATCGCCGCCGGCAACACGTTCGTGTTGAAACCATCGCCGTTGACGCCGCTCTCCGCGATGCTCGCCGCCGAATTGTTTTACGAGTGTGATTTTCCGGCGGGCGTGCTGAACGTCGTGCACGGCGATCAAACGGCCGCCGAGGCTCTCATCGCCCACCCGGACGTGCGGGCCGTGTCGTTCGTCGGCTCCTCAAAAGTTGCGCGACGCGTTCAGTCTCTTGCCGTCGAACACAAGAAAAGAATTCAAGCGCTCGGTGGCGCAAAGAACCATCTGATCGTGATGCCTGACGGCGTGGACGAAGCGGCGCGCGATGCGATCATGTCGTCGGCATTCGGCGGCGCAGGCGAACGCTGTCTGGCGGGTTCGGTGGTGGTTGCGGTCGGCGACGCAGCCGACGCGCTCGTACCCATGTTGCGCGATGCGTGCAAGCGGCTCACGTTGGGTTCGCCCTTGGACGAGCGAACGGGCATGGGGCCGGTGATCAGTCCGGAGGCGAAGGCGCGCATCGAAGGTTACATTGATGACGGCGTGCGCAGCGGGTTCGATGTCGTGTTCGACGGACGCAAAACCGCGGCTCCGAACGGCGGCGGAACGTTCTTGGGGCCGACGGTCTTCGATCGCGTTGATCCGAAATCAAACGTCGCTCGGGAGGAGATTTTCGGTCCCGTGCTGTCGGTGGTTCGCGCGCCGGATCTCGACAGTGCTATCCGCATCGCCAATGCGTCGCAGTATGGCAATGCCGCGTCCATCTTCACGCAAAGCGGCAGAGCCGCTCGGACGTTTGCGTCGAAAATCGAAGCCGGAATGGTGGGCGTGAATATAGGCGTCGCCGCCCCAATGGCGTTCTTCCCGTTCGGCGGCGTCAAAGATTCGCTGTTCGGCGATCTCCGCATCCACGGCAAGGACGGGGTCGCCTTTTATACGCAGCAGAAGGTGACGATAACGCGCTGGTGAGCAGACTCAACGATTCCATCCATAAGAGTCTCACGCAGATGGAAGTCCTTGCTGAGGCGAACCGCTGCCTGTATTGCTACGATGCGCCATGCATGCACGCGTGCCCCACGCACATCGACGTCGCGTCCTTCATTCAAAAGATCGCGACCGGCAATCTCAAAGGCAGCGCGCGCACGATCATGGACGCCAACCCGATGGGCGCGAGCTGCGCACGCGTGTGTCCCACCGAGCTCTTGTGCGAAGGGGCGTGCGTGTACGCCAAAGACACCGCGCCGATCCGCATCGGGGACCTGCAGCGCTACGCGACGGATTGGGCGCGCGATCACAACGTGAAGCTCTTCGAAGCCGCCGCGCCGACGGGGAAGAGAGTGGCGATCGTCGGCGGGGGACCGGCGGGCTTGTCGGCTGCCCGCGAGCTCCGGCGCATGGGCCATGCGGTCACAATCTTCGAAGCGAAGGACCAGCTCGGCGGCCTGAACACGTACGGCATCGTCCCATTTCGACTCGCGCGTGACGTCGCGCTCTGGGAAGCTCAACAAGTCGTCGAGATGGGCGTGGAGGTGCGTGCGGGCACGCGCGTCGGCCGGGATGTCGCGCCCGACGAATTGCTCGCGAATTACGACGCCGCGATCCTCGCGTGCGGCATGGGCAGCGTGCCGCGTCTCGGCATTCCGGGCGAGGAGCTGCGCGGCGTGCTCGACGCGCTGGAGTTCATCGAACGCTCGAAAATGACCGGCCAGGCGAACGATTTGGGAAAGCACGTCATCGTCATCGGCGCCGGCAACACCGCCATCGATGCGCTGACGTGCTCGAAGCGGCTCGGCGCGGAGCGCGTCACCATGTATTATCGGCGCACCGAAGCGGAGATGACCGCGTATCCGTTCGAATACGACTTCGCCAAACATGAAGGCATCGAGTTTCGATGGCTTTGCGCCCCCAAGCGCATCCTCGGAAAGTTCGGGCGTGTCAGCGGCGTCGAATTCATTCGAATCAAAGAGGCTGGCATCGAAGGCCGTGCGCGAACCGCGCCGGTCGAAGTGCAGGGTTCGGAATTCGTCGTGGAAGCCGACACCGTGATCCGCGCGATCGGCCAAAACAGGCTCATCGAGCTGTTCGACGCGTTCCGGATCGCCCACGACGGCGCCGTCGCGCGCGTCGACGACAAACTCGAAACAAGCCGGGCAGGCGTGTACGCCGCCGGCGATTGCATCTTTTCGAAGGGCAGCCGCGAGGCGATGGTCGTCGAGGCCGCCGAACAAGGGAAAATCGTCGCGCGCAGCATCGGCCGCGCATTGGAGCATCGCCATGGCTGATCTCTCGGTTGACTTCGCAGGCATCAAGAGTCCGAACCCCTTTTGGCTCGCATCGGCGCCGCCGACCAACAGCGGCTATCAAGTGATGCGCGCGTTCGAGGCCGGTTGGGGCGGTGTCGTTTGGAAAACGCTGGGCGACCCGATCGTCAACGTCACGTCGCGCTTCGCCGGCCTGAATTGGAACGGGACGCGCATGGTCGGCATGAACAACATCGAGCTGATCACGGATCGTCCGCTCGAAGACAACTTGCGCGAGATCCGGGAGGTGAAGAAGCGATTTCCCGATCACGTCATCGTCGCGTCCCTCATGGAAGAACCGCGACCAGAGAAGTGGCACGCGCTCGTCAACAAAACGCAAGATGCCGGCGTCGACGGCTTCGAGCTGAACTTCGGATGTCCGCACGGCATGTCGGAGCGAGGCATGGGTTCCGCAGTCGGACAAGTTCCGGAGCTGATCGCGCAGAATACGGCCTGGGTTGTCGAGGCGGCGAAGGTGCCGGTTATCGTGAAGCTCACCCCCAATATCACCGACATCCGCTACTGCGCGCGCGGCGCCGCGCAGGGCGGTGCGCACGCCGTGAGCCTGATCAACACGATCAACAGCCTCATCGGAGTAGACCTCGACACGTGGGAACCTATTCCCCAGGTCGATGGCATGAGCACGCACGGCGGATATTGCGGTCCGGCGGTCAAGCCCATCGCTCTGAATATGGTCGCCGAATGCGCCCGCGACTCAGGCGTCGGCATCCCGATCTCAGGCATCGGCGGGATCGCCACCTGGCAGGATGCGGTCGAGTTCATGCTCATGGGCGCTACCACGGTGCAGGTATGCACCGCAGTCATGCATCACGGATTCCGGATCGTCGAAGACATGATCGACGGACTCAACAATTACCTCGACGCGCGCGGGATTCCGGCGGCGTCGGCCCTCGTCGGGAAATCTGTTCGGCAGATGACCACCTGGGAAAATCTCAATCTCGAGTACAAATTGGTGGCGCGCATCGATCAAGATACGTGCATCCACTGCAACAAGTGCTGGGTCGCATGCGAAGACGCAGCGCATCAATGCATCGACCGCGTCTTGCAGCCGGATGGTCGAACGAACGTCGTCGTCGACGAGGGCGAGTGCGTAGGCTGCAACTTGTGTTACATGGTTTGCCCGGTGGAGCATTGCATTTCCATGGTCGAGATCGATACCGGCAAACCGCCGCAGTCCTGGAAACAGCGCCAAGCCGCGGCTGCCGGGGAGGCGCGGTAATTGGGCACGCTCATTCGCGCAGGATCGGTCGTCACTGCGTCCGACATCAACCGCGCGGACATCCTCATCGAGGGCGAAACGGTCTCACAGCTCGCACGACGCGTCGGCGAATCCGGTCACGACGTCGTTGACGCTTCGGGCTGCTATGTTTTCCCCGGCGGCATCGATCCGCATACGCATCTCGACATGCCGTTCGGCGGCACCGTGACGGCCGACGATTTCCAATCGGGCACGATCGCCGCCGCTCTTGGCGGCACGACGTCGGTCATCGATTTCGCCCTGCATCAGCGCGGTAATAGCCTCCACGCGGCGCTACGGGCGTGGCACGAGAAGGCGAAAGGCAAAGCGGCCATCGATTATGCGTTTCATCTGACGATCGCCGACGGTCGCGATGAGACGATGAACGAGATTCCTGAGATCATCGAAAAAGAAGGCGTGAACTCGTTCAAAGTGTTCATGGCGTATAAGGGCGTGTTGCAGGTGGACGACGAGACGATTTTCAAGACGCTCAAAGCTGCAGCCAGGTCCGGCGGCCTCGTCCAATTGCACGCCGAGAATGGCGATGTGATCGAAGTCATGATCGCCGAGGCCCGCAAGCAGGGCCGGAAAGAGCCGAAGTACCATGCGCTGACCCGCCCGGTCGAAGCCGAGGGTGAAGCGACGAGCCGTGGCATCCGGTTGGCCGAAATGGCCGGCGCGCCGCTGTATGTGGTGCACGTGTCGAGCGCGATGGCGGCGGACGCGATCAGCGATGGGCGAAAACGCGGCTTACCGATCTACGGCGAAACGTGTCCGCAGTATCTCGTCTGCGACGTTTTGGACTACGAACGGCCGGATTTTGCCGGCGCAAATTACGTCATGTCTCCGCCGCTTCGCGATAAATGGAATCAAAACGTCTTGTTGCGCAAACTGAAGAACATGGAGCTGCAGTCTTTCGGTTCGGATCAATGCTCGTTCAATCATAAGCAGCAGAAAGAACTCGGCAAAGAGGATTTTTCTAAGATACCCAACGGTGCTCCCACCATCGAGGACCGCATGTCGGTGTTGTGGCAGGTCGGCGTGAATTCCGGCGTGATGGGGTTGAACACGTTTGTCGCGGTGACGTCGACGAATCCCGCCAAACTGTTCGGACTGTTTCCCCGCAAGGGCACGATAGCGGTTGGCAGCGACGCCGACATCGTCGTGTGGGATCCCAAGCCCGAACGCACCATATCCGCGACATCGCATCACATGAACGTGGACAACAGCATTTTCGAGGGCATGCGCATCAAAGGCGGCCCGCGCCACGTCTTTTTGCGGGGCAGCAAAATTGTCGATAACCACGAGTTTGTCGGAACGCCGGGGTCCGGCAAGTTCCAGAAGTGCGAAAAGTTCTTCCCGGTGCAATTCTAACCGCACGGTCGGAGGCGTTCAGGTGGAATCCAAGGTGACCATCGGATTGATCCAAGCTCATCACGATGTCGAAGGAGGCGCGCCGGTCGAAGAGCACAAGAAGAAGGCGATCGAAAAGCATGTGCGCCTCATTCGCGAAGCGAAGGCGAAAGGCGCGCACATCGTGTGTTTGCAGGAACTGTTTCTCGGGCCGTATTTTTGTACGGAACAAAACCCGAAGTGGTACGCAGCAGTGGAGCGCATCCCTAACGGCCCGACGACCAGGCTGATGGCGGACCTCGCAAAAGAGCTCGGCATCGTCCTGATCGTGCCGCTCTACGAGGAAGAATTCTCAGGGCTGTATTACAATTCGGCCGCGGTCATCGACGCAGACGGAACGTTCCTGGGCAAGTATCGCAAACACCACCTCCCCCAGGTCGCAGCCGGCCCCACGGGCTGCGGCTTCTGGGAGAAATATTACTTCCGTCCCGGTAACCTGGGCTTTCCCGTATTCGAGACGTCGTTCGCGAAGGTCGGCGTGTATATTTGTTACGACCGTCACTTCCCCGAGGGCGCACGCGCGTTGGGTTTGCACGGCGCCGAGATCGTATTCAACCCGTCGGCGACCGTCGCCGGCCTGTCCGAGTATTTATGGAAGCTCGAGCAGCCTGCGCACGCAGTGGCCAACGGCTATTATGTCGGGGCGATCAACCGCGTCGGCTGGGAAGAGCCGTGGAACATGGGCGAGTTCTATGGCCAGGCGTATCTGGCCGACCCACGCGGCCAAATCGTTGCAATCGGCAGCCGGGATAAGGACGAGGTCGTCATCGGGGAGATGAATCGCGACACGATCACCGAGGTCCGCAATACCTGGCAGTTCTTCCGCGATCGGCGGCCCGAAACGTACGACGACACGATCAAGATCTGATGCCGGCTGCGAGCCAAGTCCAAACAGGCGACATCGTCGTTCTCACGGACGTCGCGATAGCAAAAGTCAGCGACGAGAAGACGCTGTGGAACGATGACCTGAGGCCGTGCACGCTTGCCGAGCATACGTGGCCCGGCACGAGGTATGCATCGCTCTGGGTCGGCATGTGCTTATGCCTGCCGACCTATTCTCTTGCCAGCGGCATGATTGCGCTTGGCATGAATTGGTGGGAATCGGTGCTGACGATTCTCATCGGCAATTGCGTGGTTTTGATCCCGATTCTGCTCGTTTCGCACGCAGGCACGAAATACGGGATCCCGTACCCGGTGTTTGCGCGTCTGTGGTTCGGCACGAAGGGCGCGCACGTGCCTGCGCTCGCTCGCGCAGTCATCGCCGCCGGCTGGTTCGGTATCAACGCGTGGTTTGGCGGCCAAGCTGTCGACGCGATCCTCGGCAAAGTCATTTCGGGTTGGTCGGCAATCGGGATCCATTTGCCGCTGGCCTTTGCCATCTTCTGGGCGATCAACGTGCTCATCGCCATGCGCGGGCCGCAGGCGATTGGGCGCCTGACGGTATTTGCGGCGCCGACGCTTGCGATTTTTGCGCTGGCGCTGTTCGTTTGGGCGCTGACCCGCGCCGGCGGATTTGGCCCGATGCTGTCGACGCCTGCACAGATTCACGGCCCGGCTTTCTGGGCCGTGTTCTACCCATCGGTCGTCGGCGTGATCGCGTTTTGGGCGACGCTCGCGCTGAACATTCCGGACTACACGCGTTATGCGAAGACGCAAACCAGCCAAATGCTGGGTCAGGCGTTGTCGATGCCGCTCACGATGGCGCTCTTCTCGTTCGTCGGCATCGCCGTCACCTCGGCCACCGTCGTGCTGTACGGCAAGGCGTTATGGAATCCGGTGGAGCTGATCTTGAAGTTCCCCGCCGCCGTCATCGTCCTGGCCGGATTGGTGATCGTGCTGTCCTCGGTGACGATCAACGTCGGCGCGAACGTCATGGCGCCCGCGCGCGCGTTCGAGAACCTCTGGCCCCGGCGCATCAACTTTGCGATCGGCGCGGTCATGACGGGAGTGTTGAGCCTTGCCATGCAGCCGTGGTACGTACTGGCGGCGTTTAGCCACTACATCTTTACGTGGTTGGGAACGTACGGTGCGCTGCTCGGGCCGTTCGATGGTATCGCGATCGCCGATTATTGGCTCGTGCGCTCCACGCAGCTCGATTTGCTGCAGCTCTACACGCCGGGCGGAGCGTACTCGTATTCGAAAGGCATAAATCTTCGCGCGATCTACGCTCTGTCGATCGGCTGGGGCGTCTCGGCGCTCGGTCTCATCACCCCGCTGAAGTTCCTGTGGAGCGGCGGCTGGCTTTTCGGGATCATCGGAGGTCTCATCGCATACGCAGCGCTGATGAATCGAGAGAAGGCGAATCTGAATGCGCCAATCTGACGTCCCTCACAGAATTCGGCTGTCTTCGATATTGAGCCAGGATCGCCGCGCTCGCGGACGGCGACCGGCGTAGTGCTTCGGCAACTTAATGTATCTCCGCCGCGCCGGCGCCACGAAGTGCCGCCGCGGCCTGCCGCGCCGTCGCAGCGTCTCCATGGAGTCTTGCTATCTGCAGCGCACGCTGCAACTCGCTCTTGCCCTGCGTGGTCAGCCCCATCTTGAGATGGACGAGGCCGAGGTTCAGCAACGCGACTTGGTTGTCGGGCATGAGTGCAAGCGCGTTGCCGTAGGAAGATGCCGCGCCGGCAAGATCGCCCGTCCGCGTGAGGTTGAGCCCACGCTCGACGAGTGCGTTCGCGGCGGCTGCGTTTTGCGCGATGGTCGAAGACGTCATCACGCTCCCATTGTTGACGGGGCCATTCTGGTTCACACTTGGATTGGTGCGCAGATCACCGGGATTCTGAGGACCCGTGAATTTCTTCCCGAGGTAATACGGGATGTTTGCGCTTCCCCAGACCACCTGAAAATTGAGGCCGTTCTGCTGGTCGCCGTTCAGGTTCACGCGGCCGTTCCACCCCGAAGGTTGGACCTCCAAATAATACAGGTGGAGAACCGAGTTCTTTTGTCCGGTCGACCCGGCTGCCGTGCCTGCGAATGAGTTGGGCAGCGCGAGCGGCATCTGCGCATACGTGTATTGGCATTGATAGTGGTCGCCCATGTCTGCAGGCGGACCGCTTGCAACCGACTCCGATCCGAATACATCGGTCGGCGCCGCGCCAAACGAGTTCATGGGGAAACTGAGCGGTGCCGGACCGAGCTGTACCGTGTCCGCGAATTTGATGTTCGAACAATCGGAGATCGCGATGTTGCTCGCTTTCGTCCACGTGATGACGCCGCTGATCGATCCGGGGCGTGGCTGGTCAGACGACTGCGGGGCGAGATCGACGATGATGCGGTCATTCTGGTGCCACAAGTTGACGTATTGGAACTGACTCGCCTGGGAAAGCGGCGTGTTCGCCTGGGCGAGAAAACCGTTGATCGCCGACGGGTCGAGCTTCTGTGTCGCGTCGATGCTATTCTCCGCTTTGCTCAGGAAGCCGGTACCGAGGAACGAGTCGAGATCCGCGAGGATGTCGGCCATGGTGTTCTGTGTCTGGAGTTTGGCATTCGAGACCGTGATCGAAAGGCTCGTCACCTGCGGCTGCGGCAGCGGGGCTAGCGTGACGTTGGCCGTTATATCGTAGGTTACCGAGAAGCGCGGGTCACCCCATGTGCCGACGTACGGCTGGGTGCTCGAAGCTTCGAAAGTGTTGCCCGTGCCGGTGAATTGTATCGTCGCCTTCGAAGGACTGGCGGGGCCTACGATAGACACCTGCACGTTCGATGCCATCGTGCAGTCCATGTCGTACAGCGAGTAGCCAGATTTGATCACGTTCGGCTGTCCGAGCTCTGCCTCGAGCTTCGTGCAGATCGTCGAACGCGCGAGCGTCCACGCCAGGTTAATCGCATGGTCGAAGTATTGCGGGTCGTCGAACGCCGAATTCACGGGATGATTGTCCGGCTGTGCCGGGTCCCAGGTTTGGACCAGTATCTGCAGGCCCGCATTCGCCGAGGCCGGCCGCGGTACGAAGAAGACGCCCGACGCGAGCGCGACCGCGAAAAGTGCGAACAGCGGGGTACGGTGAGAAATCAGGTAACGCATTGGTGCCCCTCCCGTTTCTTGCGGCCAAAGGGCTTTGATGAGAAGCCCCAGTCGAAAGCATACCGCAATAGCGTCGGCCAGGCGTCGGGGGGGGGGGGCGATGCCTGGGCCCTTCATGAGGAGCTTGTCGATGTGTTGAGGCCGTGAAGTTCCTCATAACGACTCCAGGCGTTCGGATAAGACGGTAGTTCGACGGTTCGGCTAGGATGAAGCACTGCCGCAAATATCTCAGCGGTATCTATTAGCCTCGGTCCCGGGCGGTTAACGAAATTATTGCCGTCCACGAGAAAGACGCGGCCCTCACGAACCGCACGGAGTCCCCTCCACTCGGGTCTTCCGTTCAGGGTCGCCGCTTCGCGCTGCACAACGTCGAGATTGAATCCGCAGGGCGCGATTATCACAACGTCGGGATCGGCGGCCAGAACATCGGCCCACGCAATCGTACGCGAGGCCGTACCCGGGTTAGCACACATCGGGGTGCCACCGGCCAACTCGATGAGACCAGGCGTCCAGTGTCCTGCACAAAAAAGCGGCTCAATCCACTCGAGCAAAAGTACCGAAGGACGGGGAGCGCCACTGACGATGGCTGCTATCTTAGATTCGCGTTCGCGAAGCGCACATATCAGCGTATGTGCCGTATCCGAACGTCCTGTGAGCGTACCGATCTCCAGAATCGTTCCATAGACCTCTTCCAGACTGGCCGGCTCCAGAGAAACGACTCGCGGATCGCCTGACAACCGGCGAACAGCGCGCCTCACGATGACATACGAAACCGCGCATACTTCGCACAACTCCTGCGTGATAATCAGGTCTGGGGCGAGTTCCTCGAGCATCGCGCAGTTCAGATTGTAGAGGCTCGAACCGGCGTGCAGCCCCGACCGGACGTGCCGATCTATCTCTGCCGACGACCCTGCGGCAGCTAGCGCGCTGGACGTTAGGCGTGGTTTCGCCAGCGCCTCCATGGGATAATCGCATTCATGGGTTACACCAACGATTTGATCTGCGAGCCCCAGGCCAAATAGAATCTCGGTCGCAGATGGCAATAAACTAACGATGCGCTTTGGGTCGGCCATCGGGCCCCAGCGTTTCTCTGACCGGGTGCGCCTTTCATCCGACCGCACGTCATTAACGGCCGCCGAAACAGTTCAAACGTGCGGCAGTCTTTTGTAGAACGCAAGCTCCGGCTCGTCCGGGTCGAGATTCGAGACCGCAACTACTGAGTGAACTGGGACGGCGATTCCATGCATTGCCAGGCTTCGTACTGGCACGCCGCGCTCGGCTAACGAACCTCAAATAATCATTCGAGACTCAAAAGTGCTATAATGAACGTGCAGCAACTCTCGGGGGCGTTCCATGATGTCAGCATCAATCAAGATTAAGAGCTCGGAGCTGGCAAAGAGCCGAATGATGTACCGAGTCTGTTCGTTCAATGACGACGGCTCAACCTCAGACGTCTTCGGTTGGTACGGTATTCCGGAAGTTCTCCCATTTGTCAAGACGGCGAATCACCGTGCGCGGTGTGCCAACGCGGGGATCAAGTACTATTTTATTACACAGTCCGGCGATCAACCCGGCCTTATTTGGAGCGGCGAGTTCGTCGCCTAAGGATGTCATTGTGAAAAACGCAATTCGGAAAGCAACTGCACGATACGTTAGCGCGCTCAATCAAAACGCCTGGCCATTTCATGCTATCGTAGCAGGCAAGTTGGGCGTTCGCCTGAATCACAACGAGTATTTGGGGAATCGCGGGAGCGGTAACCTCACCAGAAGCGACCTAGCCGTCACCGATCCTTAGCCAGAATGCCTGCAGCTTCAAAAGCCAGGCTGAAGGCGGCGGCCCGCAGGAGTAGCGAAAGAAGCGCCAAAGAAGCGCGAAACTGAAAATCCTCGGTTCTGAGGCCATGATTTTCGGAAGGTGAGCACAGTTATGCTTTTGCCGAAGTTCAAAGGTGGACTCGTTTTGCTTTTGGTCGTGACGGCGTTGGTCACGTTCGATGCCGCGCGTGCGGCCACGACTGGAGAAATCCGCGGCACGGTGACGTCGTCAGGGAACCCGGTCGCGGGCGCGCACGTGACCCTGAGCGGGGCCATCGGACGCAGCCAAGTTACGGGGCTATCCGGCGCGTACGACTTCGTTGATCTTCCGCAAGGCATCTATACGATCGAAGCGGCGAAGGCCGGCTACGAGCCCGCCATCCGCCGGGATATCGTGATGGTCGAAGGCCGGATCGCGACGGTTCCGATCGCCCTCGTCAAGAAGTCCGCGTATGGAACCATCGGTGTCGTTCGAGTCAACGGCGCGTCGATGAGCCAAAAAACGCAGTTCGAATCGACGTACAGCGGATCCGTGTTGTCGAGCGCCGACATCATGGAACTCGGGTCACAAATCAGCATGCAAACCATTCTCGCGCTGGCGCCGAGCATACAGTCCTTCACGTTTGGCGCCTCGCCGTACATGCGGACGCATCTGTCGTTCCGCGGCTTTACGGGCGGCCAGTTCGGCGAAACCTTGGACGGGATTCCGCTCAACGGCCTCTTCAACGGCGGCGTTACCAACGCTGGCTCGCAGCGCAACGCAACGCCGTTTGTGGCGCAAGTCATCAGCGGCGTCAACGTGTATCGCGGGGTCAACGACGCGCAGCATACGTCGGTCGATTCGCTGGGCGGCAGCGTGGCGTACCATCTGGTCGATCCGTCGACGACGCCGCACGGGGAACTGACGCTCAACTTGGGCAGCGGGTTCGACCTGCTTACGAACACGGGCATCACGGCTTTTCACGGCGCGCGGTTCACCATCGCGCTGGGCTCCAACTACTACCGCGGTTTTCAGAACGACGTGCCGGATGCCAACCGATACGTGTACGTCAACGGCATCGTGCCGTTTGGCAACAAGACCTTTGCGCGTTTCATCTTCAATGACGACAAGAACGTCGGTTACACGCCGCACAACGTGCCCTTGTCGAACTTCCCTGGCGGGTCGCTAGAGACCAACGGCAACAGCTTCCAGTGGCCGGCCGTGTCGACGTATTCGTACAACAAAGCCGACGTGAGCCTGGGCATCATCGACCTCGTGCATGAATGGAACGACCGCGTATCGACCCGCCTCACGCTGTTTCGGTACGCGACCAACTACGATCGCATTTCGTACACGGATCCGAATCTCAGCTACCTCCCGAATGCCCCATTCGCGCCGACGTTCGCCACCTGGATGGCCGTCCCGGTGTCCACCAATGCGGCCGATTACGCGTATCATCGGTATAGGAACGGCGACCAGCGGCTCGGCTTCGTCTTTCGCGGAAACTGGAACACGTCGTCGAGCAACAATATATTGTATGGTCTGCAGTGGGAGCACGGTCACCTCGCCGACGCGGAATATTGGGGCGGCACGCGCAACTTCACGGACGTCGTCGGCGGTAACGACGCGTGGAACCAGCCGGCCGATCGCAATTCGCGCATCGCCTACGTGGAAGACGTGCTGCAAGCCGGCAGTCATTGGCGCTTCAATCCCGGCATCCGCTTTGACCGCATCGATACCGCGCTCTACACGCCGTACGTCGGCTTTTTCTATCCGACGCCGTACGCGGTCGGCAATTCCTACCACTTTACCGAGCCGTCGTTCGGCGTGCGCTATGCGTTCGATCCGAATCACGTCGCCTACGCAGGCATCGGAACGAGCGCCAAGGCTCCGAACATCAGCGCGTATTATTTCGATGCGCTCGATCCCAACACCAATCAGGCGCTGCCGCTGGTCGTGCAGCCGGAGAAGTCGACGGACCTCGACGTTGGTTTTCGCGGCCAATCCGGCGAGGCCGTATGGGCCGTCGACGCGTATCGCGACGCCTTCACGAATACGTTCTCGACGTCGCCTGCCGGCGTTGCCTTCTGGGAGAGTCTAGGGTACTCGCCGTCACAGGCACAAAACCTCGCGACGCTGGGCATAACGCTGACGACCAACGCGGGAAACGCCGTGTACCAAGGCGTGGAGTTCGAAGCTCAGCACATTCCCCTGTGGGAGTCCGGCGAACGCCACGTCACCGGTTTCTTCGACGTGTCGGAAAACGGCGCGACCTACACGTCAAGCTACGTGTCGGCCGGAGGGCTACGCGTGGCGGCGGGCACGACCATACCGTATGTGCCGAGCCACCTCTTGAGCGCCGGGGTGAGCTATCGGTCGCCCCTGTGGCACGCGCGGCTGGCGATGCGGGTCATCGGCCCGCAGAACATCTTCGACTTCGTGACCGGCGCGCCGTCGACGACGCAACTGCCGTCCTACACGACGCTCGACGGCTACGTTGAGCGTCGCATCGCCGGCAACAGCCGCGCGTCGACGAGCCTCGTGGTCAGCGCTTATAACCTGCTCGACACGCAGGCCTTGGTGTACGGATACAACAGCAGCGCCTTCAGCGGCTATCCGAACGGCCTCGAGGTCGCGACGCCGCTCGCGCCCCCGACCATCGTCGTCAGCCTGAAGCAAACCTTCTGACGGGAGAACGAACGAAGATGCTCATGCAACGCTTCTTGACGGCCTGGCTCCTTGTTGCGATTGCCTGCTGTGCGACGGCGCCTCAGGCGCAGGCGTGGGGCCTCACGGCGCACGCGATTCTCGCACAGGCGGCGATGGCGCATCTCCCCAAAGACCTGCCGGCGTTTCTCCAGACCGACGGTGCAAAGCGAGAGATGGTGTATTTGCAAGCGGAAGAGGATCGTCTGAAAATTGGAGAGGCCGACGAAGCCGCGTGGACCAGAGAATGGACGACCGACCACTATATTGATCTACGGCTTAATGGAAGGATCGGCGACGTCATGTCCATCTCTGCGCTGCCGCCCACGCGGGAAGGCTTCGACGAGGCGCTCCTAGGCGCGCCCAAGCCGGTCGATCCCTACGGCGTCGGATTCTTGCCGTACGCGATCCTCGAGGGGTATGAGCAAGTTCGCAGCGACTTTGGTTTATGGAGGCTTGCGGCCGCCGCCGCCGATCGCCTATCGGGTCCGGCGCGTCGGCCCGCCGATGCGGAGGTCGCCGAGCGCGAACGGCTCACGATCCATGACATCGGCATTTTCTCGCACTTCGTCGGCGACGGGAGCCAGCCGCTGCACGTGACCGTCCATTACAACGGCTGGGGCAAGTATCCCAACCCGAACGGCTTTTCGGAGTCGACGGCGATCCACGACGAGTGGGAGGATGCGTTCGTGGATCGCTCTCTCTCGGCGAACGACGTCATTCCCCTCGTCGGTCCCGTGCGCGTCCTTCCGAAGATCCCCATGGCAGATATCGAACGCTATCTGGAGGCATCCAACGCCGAAGTCGTTCCCTTCTACGAGCTAGAAAAGGCCGGAGCGTTCGTGCTCAGCGACGGGACGTCGGCCGAACATCGCAAGGGGGTTCGGTTCACCGCGATGCGCTTAGCGGCGGGAAGCCAGATGCTCGACTCGCTCATCCTGACGGCGTGGCGAACAAGCGTCGGCATGAAGCCCTCGGACTGAACCGACCAGCGCCAGCCCTTAACATGGGAGGGCCACGTCATGTCTCAAGAAACCCTAAGCACCGCAGTTCAGCGGATTTTCAAGCCTCGTGGACTATACTTGAGGCAGGTGGGAGGGCCCCATGCGCGGTCGTTGTTTGCGAATCCTCACGGTCATGGTCCTTGTGCAGACTATGCTTATGCTCTCTCCTGCTTTATCGATTGCCGAAACAACCGGCCTTCTGACCGGCTTGGTTCTAGACGCCAAGACGTTGAAGCCGATGAGCGGCGCAACCGTCGTGGTCTTCCAGGAGTACTGCCCGACGCTAGAGTTATGCCGGTATACCAACATCTTTGGCGTTTCGTCGTCGCGAGAATTTACGATTGAAACGACGACGTCGGATCACTCCGGATTTTTCGCGTTCGTTTCGTTAAATCCGGGCGTTTACAAAGTGCGTGGCATTTTCGGCTCCGACTACCATAGATATGTGTCTTTCCCCAATTGTCCGCCGACTGCCGTCGTCCAAGCCGACGCGACGACGTCCGTAACGGTCTTACTCTCGCCGCAGCTGCTAGATATCTATTCGCTTCCGCTCTGCGTGGCACCAGACGCGACAGCCAGGCCAGCTCGAGAATCAGACGCATACTCGTTCGATGAGAATAACAACCCGGAGTAACTGCACAGACCGAGTCGTCATTTTACCGAACGTTTGGGTTGCGACCGACTCGCGAAGGCTTCGCTTTGGATCACCTGGAATTCTTGCGCGCCCGATGCACACAACGGAGATGCGACCGTGAAACAACAGATATTCTCCGCCATTTTCTTATTTGTAATTAGCGCGCTTACTGGCCGTTCGTCCCTCGCGGACGCTCCGTCTCCGTTGGACATCTTCGCGAAGCATGAAGCGGCCATCGGGTATTCGCTAAGCGACGGCAATCTGAAGCCATACGTGCTGGAAACGCAGACAACATGGCGAGAGAATGGGGCATCTCGCTTGACCACCACCGTTGGAAAGCACGCGGGCGTATACTACTTCGTGACGAGAACCCAGAGCGGCGTCTCGCGGTCATTTGGATTTGACGGCCGAGGGTTCTGGAACGCCAACATAAACGGTAATGTGTGGACCGATATTGGATACTCACGTCAATTTGACGTAACGTGGGCAGTCATTGAAGCTGAGGCCTTCGACTCGACTCTCAAGCCGGAGTTAGAAGCACCAACCGCGACCGATGATGTGGTGCGTATCCACCCGAATAGCGGGGTGCCGGCTGACGTCTTTTTCAACACCCAGACGTATTACATCGACAAAGTAATCGTCGATCCGGGCCGAGAGAATGACGAACTCGATTATGGCGCCTATGAACGGCGGGGACCGGTCACCGTCGCGACTAGCTACAGGAATCGCACCGGCACCGCTGCCACAACCGTCACCAAGTTCCTATGGAACGCGCAACTCGTGGATACCGACTTCCACAGGCCGACACAACGCAACTATACTACGTTCCCCAAGAGTGGCTCTACGACCCTGACGTTCGATACAAAAGCTTACCCTGGGATCGTGATCGCCGGCTCGGTTGACGGTGTGCCTGGAAAATTTCTCATCGATACAGGTGCCTCGGGCATCTTTCTGAGTCAGAGCTTCGCGAAGAAGGCGGGGATTCAGACGTTCGGGTCGTCATCTGTTGAAGGCGTGTGCGGACGTAGCTCGCAAGAATATGCGCACGTCCAAAACATGAACTTTGGCGGCGTCTCACTCGACGACATAACCGCGACCGTCAACGGCGGCGAGGTCTCGTCGAACTTCGACGGCCTGGTCGGCTTCGATTTGATGAACCAGGTTGTCTTCGCCATCGATTTCGACAAGAAAGCGGTGACGATCTCAAATCCCGAGACGTTCACTTATGCCGGTCCCGGAGGCACAATGGCCTTCGGTCTGGACGGTGGCATCCCCCAAATCCAGGCAACCGTCGACCAAAGGCTCCCGGTTTATATGGACTTGGATCTCGGCGATTCATCATCCCTGACGTTCACCCAGACATTTTTGGACGCAAACCCAGGCATCATCCAAGGTTTGGCTGTCCACTACAATGCAGGTGGAAAGATCGGGACGGCACACATCGGCAATCTGCCTGAGATCGCATTCGGGCCGGCCGATTTTTACGGGCTGTTCGCCGATGCGTTGTTATGCAATACGGGCATGACGCAGTCAAAGCTCATGCAGGGGTTGATCGGTTTCGATACGCTCCGCCGTTTCAACCTCACATTTGACTACAGGTCAACTCGCGTGTATATGAACCTAAACGAATACGGTAACGAGACCAAGTTCGGAAAATGATCCCAGCAATTGGCACAGGATGCGCTCATCAACGATTGGGGTGATCGTTCGACGAAGCAAACACCGCGAAGGCCTCTGACGTTGCTCTGCACTTCCGCGGACGCGTTGAAAGCCTAGTCGGCGATTATGGCCGCTGGTCGATCATGAGATGCGCATAGGGCGTACCCGCCCACATCACCCAAGTGCCCGACGTGCTGAAGCGAGTTCGCAAGCCAGACTTTTTCGGATCAAATGGCCACATGATCATCCAGTGCGGCGGGTCGTGGTAAATCATTTTTCCCGTCATCGCCCAGGGATTCGTCACGCTGTAGTCACTACCGCCTGCGAGCATGTAGATGACTCCTGGGGCGGTGTTTGCAGGCTTCGGAGCATGCGCCATTAGCGATTTTACAAATAACATTCCCTGCGAGTCCATGCACATCGGATCGTCGCCTACGACACCCGGTGTGCCGGGTACGCAGGTGAAGCCGTTTGTTCCAGACTGCAGCACGGTCGCATTTCCGTGGGTGTCGAAAGTTGCGACGGCAGCCTGAGCCTGCAGCCAGCCTGGGGCAGCCGACAAGGCGCGGTGGATTTTGGCCGCCTTGGAATCATCGCCAAGTGCAGTTGCGGGCAATGCGAATAGCGCGAGCATGACAACAAAGGCTAAGCGTGACATGAGCACAATCCTTCCGCTTCCAGTACCTGGCGAAGAGACGCCTGGGCGTTGCTTCGCTACAATGGGCCGCATCCCTCACGATGCGGCCCGTGCTTGGATCATCAAAAATAAGAGCGCATACGAGATCAGCATGCGCTCTATATGTTCAGGGCTCTATTAGCTGCCGGTAGCCTTTATCTGCTGTCCCCAAGTATTGAGGACATAGATCTTGTCGGCATGGCGGACGCCGAGTAGTTTTTGATCGTACAGGATTCGCACGATCATGCCGGGCTTAATCTTCGCCATCTGGTACGTGGTTTTGCCATCTGCCGACCAGATGTTCTTGAAATGAGGCACGACCAAGAAGCTCAGCGTTTGCGTCCGCGCTTTGTTAGCGACCTTGATGTTGTTTGTCGAGACGTGCACGACATATCCCGCATACCAGTTGGTTGCGGTCGCCGCTGACGTTGGCGTCGGAATCGTTGCCACGATCGCGGTCATGAGACTCGCGCACATGATGCCAAAGACTAGTTTTCTCACTGCTACCACCTCAAGAACCTGATACCCTAGGCGGTCGCGGTATAATCCATGTCGTCCCGATGTGGAGTACATGAGGAGCCTGGAACAGAAACTCGCCCCGCAAATCGGGGCGCGATAGATGTTGCGGGGAATCGAACCGGGCCTCACCCCAATCCCAGATTAGCGCATTATGATAGCGCCTAGACAAAATGATGACATCCCGTCTTCTAACGCTCATGAATCGTTCCGTTGGACTTCTATTGTGTCTGCTTCTTGCCGCCGCGACGGGGCGCTCATCGGCCCACCGTACGGATTCGACCTTGGCGACCCATCTGCGCCACACGTCGGCTCGAGTGCCGTCGGCTGCCGCTTCCATCGCGAACGGACAGTTGATATTTCAAACGGGGCGCGATTCGAACGGGATGCAGCTTGTCGCGCAGCATCGTCCGCTCTACTCGAGTTGCGCCGCATGCCACCGGGCCAACGGAGCCGGCGGCGTGCATTTGCCGGGTGACACGGTGAGCGCGGATCTGCGTTACAAGGCGCTCGTGAGCAGTCAGACGCAGCCATACACGCTCCCGCTCCTCGAACGTGCCATCTCAACGGGAATCGATGACGACGGACAGCGGCTCAATCCGGTCATGCCGCGCTGGAAGCTCTCCAAACGCGATCTGCACGATGTCGCGTATTACGTGCTGACTAAACTCAAATGATCCCGCGGCTGACTGTGCACAGAACGGCCGAACCTGCCCGGCCGAACAAAGTTCTCCGCAGGCGATGTTCCCGCCCTCGTAACGTTGACTGAAGCGCACGCTCCAAGGCGGCGGAAAGCAGGTCAGAAGAACACAGGACGCCTGATCCAATCGAGCCAAGGCTGACATTGATCAAATCTTGGACAAGATGCGCGTCGCAACGGGCCGCGGGCCACGGGTTATGCACCACTAGACGCCGGACATTCTTCGGAAACGAGACGTAGGGGGTTGACACATGGCAGAGCAAAAGAAATGCGAGCACGAGCATTGCAAGTGCATGGTGGGGTCGAGCCGCTTCTGCAGCGGGCATTGTGCGAAACACACAGAGCACCAGCAACAGCATAAGTGTGAGTGCGGGCACCCGGCCTGCACGTAGCGTTCGCGGTTTTTTCGTCGCAGCCCGGATAGAGGGGTACGAATCGCGATCAACCGCTTGACCCCGGCTGTCTCCGATGCAAAGGATCGACAGTTGTGACGGTGCCCAGAGTATTAACGAGTTCGAGCGACATGGCGACCCACGGTCGCCCAACCATGGGACAAATGTCCCCATGCCCCAAACCATTGCGTCGCCGCAGGGGGCGGTGCTCGCCGACGATGTGTCCGTAAGCACTTCCAAGTCGATCACTAAAAAACACGACGGCGGCGGTACTGCGCATCCTCCCTCGGACGATCCCGCAGAATACGATGCCCGCGTAGCCTGGGGCCGTCGGCTAATTGTCGGGACAGAGGTTCCACCCCAGCCGACGGCCGGCCGATGCCCCCCGTCTATAATGGCGGATGATATGCTTCATCAATTCGGAGGGTTCGAAATGATCAGGGGCTTTGTGCGCAGCGCCGTTCTACGAATCCCGAAGTCAACGACCAGACTAATCGGCGTGGCCGCGTTCGCCGCTCTTATGATCGTGCGTTCGGCCGCGCTGGCCGACGCCAACAGCCGCGCGGGCTGCATGAATCAATGGCTGTTCAACGGCCTCTGGCGCGTCGAAGTAACCAAAGTCGAACCGTACATGAACGGCAGCCAGCAAGTCGGCTGGCAAGTCACTGAGGTTTGGCGCAACGGAACATCGGGACAACTCTCTCCTGGCGATTCGCAGCTTCAAGACCAGCGATTAGAACTCGGGAATGGAGTCATCACCGCTAAAGAAACGACCTCGGGCTCCCTCTCAATGGGAAGTCTGGGCTTCAATAATTTTGCCCCAGCCGGCCAGTACGTATACAAGCAAATATTCTATCGCCAGAACGTTGATCCGTCGGACAAACCCAAGGGTCTTGAGATCACCTTCAATGGCGCTCTGCTTGCGCAGTTGAAGTCTAAGCCGCAATTTACGACCTCAAAATACAATTTTCACTACAACCTAGGTTGCGTTGCTACGGGCGCGGCGGCGCAAGCCGAAGGCGGATCCACGCAGATTGCAGCGACCGAGGGTTGCATGAATCAATGGATGTCGAACGGGATCTGGAAGATGCGGGTGACCGCCATTGGGCCTAACCCGGTGGGGGCGGCACCGAAAGACCAGTTCGGATGGCTCGTGACGCAGGAATGGGTGAACATCACGAATCGCTGGGTCTTGCCCGGCGTGTTGTTCGACCAAGGTCGGAAAGTAGCGCCCACAAATGTGACCGACGAGTATCTCGTCACCCAAAGCGGCAATAATGCCTCGTCGGCAAACGCCGTCGGGGGTCTGCAACTCGGATCCCGCAACGTCGACTGGCAGCCCGGCGGATCGTTCACGTTCCAGCAGCGGTTCGTGTGGAGTCCATTCGTGGCGAGTGATAAGCCGGTACGACTGCTCGTCACCTTTGACGTTGCCCATCAAAATGCGATACCGGACGTTCCGCACTATCGCAAGCCCGCAAACTTCCGGATCGACTTGACTTGCTCGAAGTGAAATCACTGACAATCATGACTCGGAGGAATCATCTCATGAAGACCGCCGGAAAATGGCTCTTGGCCCTTGCCGTCCTTGCCCTGATGGTCGTGGCGCTGCCAAAAGCCGCGCTGGCCCTGAGCGCGACCGCGTCGGCACCGAATTACAGCGGCGCGTGCCCCGGCAAGGTCACGTTCTCCGGCACGATCACCGGCACGCCGAACACGAACGTGACCTACGCCTTCTTCTACTATGACCCGGGCAGCGGCAAGACGATCACGCTCGCGACGCATCCGGCTACCGTCGGCGGCGGCGGTTCGGTCAACGTGTCCGACACTGGCAGCGTGACCGGTTCCGGCGCCGCCTGGATGCAGTTGGAGGTCACGTCGCCGGGCCTCGTCTACTCGAACAAAGTGAACTTCACGGTCGCGTGCAGTGCGCCGCCCCCGCCGCCGCCGCCGCGATCGTCGCTCACGCCGGTACGCTGCACGGCCTGCACACCGCTGCTGACGGGTCAGTCCATCACTCTTGCGCCGTCGCAAGCGGGTTGGCAGCGATACCAATACGTCTGGGTCGGCCTATCCACGAGTCTCCCCGAATTCGGGACGGGTTGCCCAGGGATGCTTTGCGTGGGCTGGATCCACTACAAACAAGGTGATTCTGCATGGCTCGTCCACGAGAACTTCTTCTGGCGAAGCTTCGTGCTCTTCGACCAGACCAAGATCAGCGGCTTGCCGGTGAAGAAAGCAATACTCGACATGCCGTTTGCGTCCGCGAATGAGGAAAACTGGCACGTGTGTGTCGGCGGCGTCGGCCGCGCGACGAGAGATTGGAGAGGGCAGAGCGGCCAGGATCAGCTCACGCAGAACGACGCGACGAATGGCGACTTCTCGGCGCACTGGTTCGCATCGTCGATAACGTCCAGCGACATTCAGTACGACGTAACGCCGATCGTGCAGGCATGGGCCAACGGCGGCGCGCCGAACTTCGGCTTCGCGCTGCGCGGCGTGACCGAAGATAACGGCTCGGATGGCAACGATGTATGCGTTCTCGACTTCGCGACCAATCCGGTGCTCCACATCCAGACGTGATCCGAGCCGAGGAATGAAGCGTAGCTTCGTCGTTTGACTGTGACTTACTACTGAGACAGGGCTTGCATCTCGAAAAGCCGGAGGACAAACGTTTCATGTCTGTGCTCTAAACGAGCGCGTGTCAAGAGCCAGGGAAGGGCCGAGTACCGACGAAACTGGTCGCGGGCTATTACCGACACGGGTTGAACGTGAGCGAATTTCAAAGTGCCTTGAATTCACCCGTCCGGGTATTCTGGCGGACGGTCGCCGTCGTTTGTTCGGCGATCTTCGTCCTGGCTTTGACCATACCGAACCTGCTCGTAACGCGAACAAGCGTCGGATTACAGCTATGCGACGTTTATCGAGATTACGTTGTGCATTGTGTCGTGCCCGGTACTATCGAAAGTGCGGCGGGACTACGAGTTGGCGACCGCGTAATCCCAGCGTCGGTTTCACTCGCCGGGCGACTCGCGTTCCAGAGCTACTACTTCCTTCATGACGCAGAGAAATTAGCATTTCAAGTCGAGCGCGACGGAAGGCAAGTGCCGATAGTCGTTCGCGGAGAGATTTCGTCTGGAACTAACTCTATTTGGCTTACGCTCCTCAAACGAGGCAGTGCCACCGTCTTCGTGATCATCGCAGCGGGGCTCGTCCTCTTGCGCCCCAGCCGGATGACGTGGGGTTTCTTCCTCTACGCGCTGGGTTCGGTCAATGGCTCTGCGCTATTCTACCGGTTTCTCCCGCTTTCAATCGATACGATATTCAACGAGGTGCTGCAGGCCGTCTATGTGGGCGGCTCGGTCACCGGATTGTGGCTATTCGCCACGCGTTTCCCCGGTGACAGCGCAAATGGATGGCGGGCGGCAATTGATCGGGCCGCACTTCCGGCCGGCATCGCGCTTGCGCTGGCCTGGGTCGCGGCTGACGCCGCATTCCTTTCCGGTGTGCCGTTGCCGGCCGCGGTGGGGACGGTAATATCCTTCCTTAACTCTGTCGGTCTGCTGGTTGGGATCGTCAGCCTCGTTTGGGGATACTTTCACGTCATCGCCGCCGATCAGCGCCAGCGCCTAAAATGGGTAGTCGCCGGATTCGTCGGGTTCGCTATCGCAAATGCGTACGTGAACTGGATATCGCCTTACTTGCCGAACAATGGTTGGCCCGCAGCGTGGTCGGCCGCCGGTTGGACTGTCGATTTACTGGCGGGAGCTCAGATTCTCATACCGACGACCGTGGCCTACGCGGTGCTCAAACATCACGTCCTGGACATCAATTTCGTACTAAGCCGAGCGGTCGTGTTCGCAGTTCTCACGACGATCATTATCGGCGTCTTTGTGATCGCCGAGTGGCTTATCGGACACGTTCTCGACCTCCAGCGGATTGCGTCTGTCGTGAACTTAGGGATCGCGCTCGGGCTCGGGCTTGGTCTCAACGGGTTGCACAAGCGCATTGATTCGCTTGTGGATTCGGTAGTTTTCCGGCGGAGGCGCCTGGCTCAAGCCCAACTAGAACGGGTTGCCGCCGGCATCGCGCATGCGACTTCGAGTGACGCGGTTGACATCGCGCTCGTCGACGAACCGGCGAACGCGCTCGAGTTGTCGTCCGCTGCCGTATTTCGTCGAGCCGATGACGGTGACTTCAATCGGGCAGCCTCCATAGGATGGCCTAGCGGGGCGGCAGAAAAGCTGCAGCCAAACGACCCGCTTGTACTTCACATGCAAGGCGAGCGCGGCCCTATGCGTCTTCGCACTGTCAAGAGACACGACGACAATTTCCCGAAGGAAGCCGCTGCCCCGATCATTGCTTTTCCGTTGTTAGTGCGTCACCAGCTCGAGGGCTTGGCGCTGTACGGGCTTCACGTGACTGGCGAGGACGTCGATCCGGACGAGATTCGTTCGATATCAAACCTAACAACTCAAGCTGCCGCGGCGTACGATCATCTAGAAGCCGCAGCGTTGCGCCGGCAAGTGGATACGTTGGCGACGAGGCTTGCCGCCCTCCTCACCGACGGGGCCCGCGGCTAGCGGACTATCGCAGGAGCGGCAGGTGCGGTTAGACGGCCCACAAGCGGCACGGACCACGCGGTCTGAAATCCCGCCTCACGTCAAGCGACGCAGCGAGCGGATTATGTGTAGGCCGCAGGCGGGTGGCTGGAGTTTGGATCGCCACCGCGGACCTGGTGCGCCGAGCATGGCCATAGGACAAATGTGCCATGCCCCAAACCTGTGCGCCAAGCATGGGAGGGTAACATCATGTCGCAAGAGATCTTGAGCACCGCTGCGGCCATCGGCACCTTCGTCGTGATAGCCGCGACCGCCATCGCAGCCGTCGTGCAGCTGCGTCACCTGCGGGCACAGAATCAGCTCACCGGCTTGCTCACCGTCTTGGCGCGAGTGGAGGATCCGCAATTTAACGAGTGGGTGGATGCTGCAAGAGAAATGGTAAGATCGCGCATGCCCGATCCCGCCTACCGGCGCGCGATCCTGGACGGGACCGTCGAGCGCAAGAACAACCCGTGGCTCAACTTAGCGAACTCCTACGACTGGGTGGGCAGCCTCGTCAAACACAAACTCATCCCTGAGGAGTCGTTGCTCGATGTTTATTCGAGCAGGGTCATTCAATCGTGGGATATCGTTGAGAGCATAGTACCGCTGGTGCGCAAACGGGCTCCTGCCGTATGGGAGAATTTCGAATATCTCGTCGTTAAAGCGCGCGAGTGGAACGCGCAACACGTAGAGGGAGCTTATCCCAAAGGCGTCCCAAGATTGCAGATTGGCGTCACGTGGCCGGAGCTTGCGCAAAACGTCGAGTCCGCATAGAGCCGTTACATCGCCAAACAGCAGAGCACAAACAGTTCGTGTTCGTGCTCTTTTCCAGCGTGGTGGATATGAGGGGACTCAAAGCACAACAAACCGCCTCGCTTGTTAGATTCCAGATACGCGTTCAACGTGAAATAGAAGAGAGTGTGGCTTGAAGATGCGTAGGGCCCGCTGCGGCCGCTATTTGGCCCTATGACTGCGAAGCATCGCGCGCGAGGCAGCCTGCTCTTGGCGCGACGTTGGCCGACGTTTGCGCACACGGGCGACCAAGTAGAGCCATGTAAGACCAGGGAGGAACCAGCGCAGGTCGATGGACAACGCGCGGAACCAGGGCGCGCTTACTTCGCCCTAAGCGCCAACGCAGAGCGGCGTGCTAGGTTCGGACGGCAAACGCCGTTTCGACGGGCACGCCGCGGGCTATCGTTTGATACACCACGCAATAGCGCTCGGTCTGGCGATGCAGTCGCTCGAGCTTCACGGGATCTATATCGCCTTCCAAATCGAAACGTAAGCGGATCACCTTGAATCCCACCGGGGCTTCCTTATCTACGCCGAGCGTTCCGCGAAAGTCCAGGTCGCCTTCAGCGGTGATGCGCCCGCCGCGAATGGCAAGGTCCGAATTCGCGGCGACCGCGCGCAGCGTGACGCCCGCGCACGCGACGAGTGCCTGCAGCAGCATGTCGCCGGAGCACGCCAGCGAGCCGTCTCCGCCGGTCGCCGGATGCAAACCGGCAACCGCGAGCGCGCGGCCGGTTTGCACCGAGCACGACAAGTTTTCGGGATCATCGATCGAACCTTCGGCGCGCAGCCGGATCAAAGCGGCGTCCGGATTCGCTCGGTACCGATCCTTCAAACCGGACTGACTTGCGCGAAGTGTAGCTGAATCCATGACAGGCCTCCCGCGCGTTAGGCGCAATAACAGCGGCATCGGCACGGACGCGGGTCGGCAATCCGTGGCCTACGTCCGTACATTCACCGTGAGCGCATACTTCATAAAAACGGGTCGTTGTACTTGTAACCGTCGGCATCGGCGCACGGATCACCGAAACCGAAGGACTTGCCTGCGTATCGGCAAGCGAACGGCCGCAGACGCGGCTTTGCCGCTTGCGGATAACAGTCTCATGTTGACGTATAACGTTTTTCGCGGTCGTATCGTCATCCCCCAAAGAACGATGCGCTCGCGTGTCCAAAAATCGATACCATCGTGGATCCGACCGTATAAAAGAGCCGGTGGGCTGCGTTCCCTGATGTTCTCGATGCATAATTCTCACGGATCTGGCGCAATGCGGCCGGCCGCCCCGCTGCATCTGAATGTCCGTGTCGATGCTCACGCCGGTGCCTGCTGACCAAGGTCCTTGCGCGAGTACAGCCTCAATGGCGGCATGGCCTCGCTTTGCACGGCGCGCAGCATGCGCAGTAAAGCTGCCCTGGGGTGCCGAAGCGCGACCGGACATCGGCGAAACGGCAAAGCACGCCTCGCCGTATGAGCGAATTCTTTCCCTCGCTAGGACGGAGGTAGTCTCAATGCCGCGGTACGTGGTTGAACGGACGTTCAAAGACGGTCTAGCGATTCCGGTGACCAACGAGGGCGCCCAGGCCTGCCGCTCCGTTGTTCAAAACAATAGCGGAGTCGGGGCGACCTGGGTGCATTCCTACGTTTCGAAAGATCATAAGAAGACGTACTGCGTGTACGATGGGCCCGATGAAAAAGCCATTCGGCAGGCAGCCGAACGCAACGGCCTGCCCGTCGACTCGATTTCAGAAGTCAGCGTTCTCGATCCGTACTTTTACCACTAACCACATCACACACAACAATGCCGCACGAAAGTGAGGCTACAGAAGGCCGAACACGTCTGGTGTCTTTACCCACAGGCACGGTTACGTTTCTATTTACCGACCTCGAAGGCAGCACCCAACGTTGGGAAACGCACCGCGAGGCCATGAAAAGCGCCGTGGCGCGTCACGACGTGCTGGTGCGCGCGGCGATCGAGCATCACCGAGGCTATGTCTTCAAGACCGGCGGTGACGCGTTCTACGCCGCGTTCCGTTCTCCACCAGATGCGATCAATGCGGCGATCGACGCGCAGCGTGCCCTCATGACAGAAGATTTCTCCGCCGTCGACGGCCTGCGTGCCCGCATCGGCCTTCACACCGGCTACGCCGACGAGCGCGACGGCGACTACTTCGGCCCTGCGGTCAACCGCGTCTCACGGCTTATGGCAATCGGACACGGCGGACAGGTGCTCTTGTCTGCGGCAACACGGGAGCTCGTTCACGGCGATCTTCCGGGGAGCGCATCGCTGACGGACCTCGGCTCCCACCGCCTGAAAGACCTCACGCGCGCGGAGCAAGTTTGGCAGCTGACCGTCGCTGATCTGCCCAGTGATTTTCCCCCGCTGAAGTCGCTTGACATACTACCTAACAACCTGCCGATTCAACCGACAACGTTCCGTGGCCGCGAGCACGACCTCGAAAAAGTCAAATCGTTGCTCGACCAACACACGTTGGTGACGCTGTTCGGCGCCGGTGGCGTCGGCAAAACGCGGCTGGCGGTCCAAGCAGGTGCTGACCTCCTCGACCATTATCCCGACGGTGTATGGCTTGCCGAGCTTGCACCCATTACGGACCCGGCGCTCGTATCGAGCGTGATCGCCAACGTGTTGGGCGTGAACGAATCGGACGGGCATCGGGTCGATGAGCCTATTTTGCAGCGACTCAAGGTCAAACGGTTGCTGCTCATCATCGACAATTGCGAGCACGTCATCGAGGCAGTTGCTGCACTGGCCGATGCGGTTTGTCACTCGTGCCCGAACGTTCGCATGTTGACCACATCACGCCAAGCGCTCGGTATCGGTGGGGAAGCCGTGTATTGGCTGCCGTCCCTTGCGGTCCCCGAGCCGAACAGCAGCCTCCGTGCCGACGACGCGGCTCAATACGGGGCGATAGCTCTTTTCGTCGACAGAGCCACGTTTGCCGACATGCGCTTTGCCCTCACCGACGACAACGCACCTATTGTCGCCGAGATCTGCCGCCGTCTGGATGGAATTCCGCTCGCCATCGAACTTGCCGCGGCGCGCGTGAAGGTCTTGAGCATTCCAAATCTGGCGCATCGCTTGAACGAGCGCTTCAGAATTCTCACCGGCGGCAGCCGCACGGCATTGCCTCGCCAAAAGACGTTGAGCGCACTCATCGACTGGAGTTACGATCTGCTGTCAACGCAAGAGCAGACGTTATTCAACCGCATGGCTATTTTTGCCGGCAGTTTCACTCTTGATGCCGCGACCTCTGTGTGCGCGGGCGATGGCATCGACCAATTACATTTGCTCGATCTGACTGCGTCGCTGGTGGATAAGTCATTGGTGGTGGCCGACACGGGTGGTCGCCAGGAGCGCTACCGCTTACTTGAATCCACCCGCGAGTATGCGTTGGAGAAGCTCACGATGGTCGGTGAGCGCGAGCGCCTCGCGCGCCGCTATGCCGAGCACTTCCTCAGCGCCGCTCAAGGCGCCGACAGGGCGCTTGACGCGATGCCGCTGAGTGAATGGCTGGCGCGGCTCGAGCCTGACGTGGAAAACTTCCGCGCGATTCTGGAGTGGGCGCTCGATAAAGCGCGCGACGCAGCGCTGGGCGGCGCAGTTGCCGGTGCGCTTGAGATGTTCTGGTGGCACCGTGGACTCGAGGCGGAGGGGCGACGCTGGGTCGGGGCGGCGTTGGGCCAAATCGACGACGGTACACACCCAGAGGTCGCGGCTCGACTGCGGCGGGCCATGGCGCTCCTCACCTCGCGATTCCTTTACTCGTAGTGGGGTCGTTCTAAAATGTCTCTCGATCTCATCGGCACTCTTGCCTCCGTCGGGACGTTTCTCGTGATTGGTGCGACCGCCGCTGCAGCCGCCATTCAACTGCGACATATGCGCGCCAGCAACCAGCTCAGCGCGCTGCTCGACTTGGAGCACGAGTTTCGCTCCCCGGAACTCCAAGATTCATTCCGTTTTGTCGAGCATGATCTCGCCGATAGACTTCGCGACCGGGCATACCGCGACGAACTTGAACGGATCGGATTCATCGACGCGCGCGCGCACCAGGAGATCAATGCCCTCAACTGGTTCGACGAGATGGGCGCGGTGCTGAAGAACCGCCTCGTCGACGAGAATGCGTTCATGGATCTCTTCAGCCGCCTCGCCGTGCAGCACTGGGAGGCGCTCGCCCCTGCCATTTCGATTCTGCGCCGGCGCCGTGGCCGCGGCCAAAGCATCAACTTCGAATATCTGGCGATCCGCGCGCGCGCATGGGTCTCGCGGCATCCGGAAGGCGTCATTCCGAAAAACGCCGAGCGGATTCCCATGCGCGACGAATGGCTAGCCGAAGACTCCGGCGAGTCTATGCCCATTCGGTAGAACTTCGAGCGTTAGGTGTGGCCAGAGCTTGCGCAAAACGTCGACTCCTCATAGAGGGTGCATCTAAATGGATTCCTGCGTTGTTACCATAATGTTCCGATGAAGATAAGGAGTGTGATTATGCAAGCCATTGATCCCCGCCGTCTCATTATGGCTGCGAGCTGCATCGCTGTTGCGCTCTCGTTTACAACCGCCCCCGTCGCGGCAAGCCCCAAAATGCCCACCAGTGCGATGATGGTCCCCATCAATGGGATTATGGCCGCCGAAAACGCCAACAATCCCGCCATGATGAAAAAGTTCTATACGTCGAGCCCCGTGATCATCGATGAATTCGCTCCCTACCGCTGGTCAGGCCCGAATGCCGTCGCCACGTATTCCGCCGATTTTGGCGCGTTTCTCGCGATAGGGAAGGACACACAAGTACATGGAACGTTCGCTGACCCAAGCTACTTTGACGCCACGACGAACCGCGTCGAGATCATTATGCCGACGACGTTCACCTTCTCAATGGCGGGCAGGCCAGCGGCGGACAGCGGCTTGTGGACCTTTGTGCTGGTGGAGAACGGCGGCTCGTGGAAGGCCGAGTCGTCCGCATGGGCCATAACGCAATTGACGACGGAGCATTAGGTCTGCGCGCACGTCTGCGGCGATTGCGTTGAACGACACCTAAAGTTGTTATATCGCGTCGCTAATCCGGCCCGGTGGTGTGGGAAAACTTCGAGTATCTCACCGTCTTAGCGAAACAATGGATCGCAGCCCACACAAACGGAAATTATCCAAAACATACACTTCGAGTGGCCCAACGAAATCTAACTCTTCGACGTCATCGAAGACTAAGATGCCAACGCTATTTACGTCGTTCATGGGATGTGTATGCCTCAGTAATCGAGGCCGTTCGTCGCTGGTGGCAGTAAGCCCGCAGATCCCTTGCAGGGCTTGATGGCCGATGACTTTGGATTGTCGCTGCGACCTACCTCGCCCAATCCTGCCATAGGACAATCACCGCTCGCCCCAAACCTGTGCGCCAAGCATGGGAGGGTAACGTCATGTCGCAAGAGACCCTAAGCACCGCTGCCGCCATCGGCACCTTCATCGTAATAGCCGCGACCGCTATTGCGGCGTTAATCCAATTGCGGCACATGCGCAGCAGCAATCAAATCGTCGCGCTGACGGAGTGTCGGGAAACGCTTGAATCCCGAGAGTTTGTCGCGGCTCGTCGCTTCGTTGCTCGCGAGCTTCCCGAACTGCTCAAGAATCCCGACACGTGGACGCGCTTAGGAACCGTAACCCTTGATGAGGATCTGCAACCGGTCTTGACGGTCGCGAATTTCTTCGAATACATGGGAAGTTTCGTCAAGCACAGCATCATCGACAGGGAAATTGCGTGCGATTTCTGGTCCGGGGTGGTTGTCTCCAGCTGGGCTCAACTTGCGTCCGTCGTTGCCCATCTCCGGTTGACAAGCGGCATGAATGGACTGTTTGAAAACTTCGAGTATATGGCCGTGA